>Ga0326727_10000615_pt1 | contig 143698 bp, 106 predicted proteins | sample MB2enrmetagenome_FD_207643 | JGI IMG/M metagenome (GOLD analysis project Ga0326727, IMG submission 207643) | Lab enriched peat soil microbial communities from McLean, Ithaca, NY, United States - MB29MY | ecosystem: Environmental > Terrestrial > Soil > Wetlands > Peat | place: USA: New York... | reverse complement strand
TTCACTTGTTCACTTGTTCACTTGTTCACTTGTTCACTTGTTCACTTGTTCACTTGTTCACTTGTTCACTTGTTCACTTGTTCACTTGTTCACTTGTTCCATCAATCTGCACCAACGGCGGCTGCCAGACGTTCTTGTTGAAGCCCGGCACCAAATCGTGCTCGCCAAACTCGGGCACGGGAAATTCATCCGAGGCAGCGGAATCGAGATAGACCGGTCTTCCCTTTCCCGTCAGCGGCTGTGATGCGATTTTTTTCTGCAACTCCATGAAGGCCTCAATCAGCGCCTCGGGCCGAGGCGGACAGCCAGGAATATGCACATCGACAGGAATGTAGCGGTCAATTCCCTTGAGCACGTTGTAGCCCTGTTTGAAGGGCCCGCCCGAGATGGCGCAAGCGCCCATGGCGATCACATAGCGCGGCTCGGCCATCTGGTTATAGAGCCGGACCACCTGCGGCGCCATCTTCTTGGTCACCGTGCCGGAGACAATCAGCAGATCAGCCTGGCGCGGCGAGGGGCGGAAGACCTCGGCGCCAAAGCGGGCCAGATCGTAGCGGGCCATGGTGGTGGCGATCATCTCGATGGCGCAGCAGGCCAAACCAAACTGCATCGGCCAAACTGAGTTCTTGCGCCCCCAGTTGTACAGCTCCTGCAAACTGGTGGCGACAATGCCCTGCTTGCCCATCTCGATTTTAAGTTGCCGATCAACCGCCATTGCCACTACGCTCCTTGAAACAAGTGAAAGAGTGAAAGAGTGAAAAGACAAGAGAGAAAGACATAAGCAAGATCAACTTCACTTGTTCACTCTTTCACGCCTTCACCTCGCATCAACTCCACGTCAACACGCCCTTGGCCCAAGCCCAGGCCAATCCCTCGACCAGCAACAGCACAAAAAACAGCATCGACAAGCAAGCCGCCGCGCCCAGGCCGGAAAAGGCCACGGCAAAGGGCAACAGAAAAACCGCCTCGACATCGAAGATGAGAAAGATGATTCCGTAAAGATAGTAGGCCGAGCGGAACTGCACCCAGGCATCGCCCTTGGAGACCATTCCGCACTCGTAGATCGCGTTTTTGATGGGGTTCGGTTTGGCTGGCGAGAAACATTGCGCCCACAGCCAGGCCAGCCCCAACGGAGCCAGACCAAAGCCGAGTGCCGCCACAAACAGAACCGTTAAAGAAAAATAAGGACTGGAAACCATGACGAAAAATACCCTCGAGACCCCACGGCTACGAATTGGGGCGGATGACTCCAATTCGTAGAGAGCGAACCTCTTTTCAAACTACATCTTAGATGGTTCAGCCCACCATCCGGATGGATATTTTTCGTCTTGTAACGGGGCAGTTTCCCGTTTTTATCTCACTCTGTGAACCGCGCGGAGCAGTTCTAATCGTCGTTGTCCTTCTTGGCTTTCTTGACGTGTGCCTTGAGCATGGTGGGAACCGGCGCCGTACCCATCGCATCCTTCCACAGAATCACGTTGAGCTTGCTGGCCGGGGCGCGGTCGGCATGGCGAAAATCCATCTTCATGCTCTCTTCGGCGCCAGGAGCGTTTTTGGAATTGGCCGCGTAGATCAGCCCGTTGTCGCGGTTGGAAAAGTCGGCCTCGTAGGGAGGCTGGTCGCCGGGGCCGGTGAACAGGGTCGAGATCAACGACGAAAAAGCATCGTTATTGTTCATCGGCGGCAGTCCGAGCAGCGCCTCCATGGTGCGCACGACGCTGACCGTCGAGTAAAAGCGGCTATCGACGAAGGGCGCGCCAGCTGGGCCGTGCGGCGCATATTTGCTCACGACGAAGGCGATGCTACGGTGAGCGTCGACGTGATCGGCGCCGTCCTGGGCATCATCTTCGAGGATGAAGAAGGCCGTGTCGTCCCAATAGGGCGAGTGCGAGATGTCATCGATGGCGCGGCCGACGGCCAGATCGTTATCGGCCACCGAGGCCTTGGGCGTAGGTCCGCCAGGGCGCGTGCCCGCGGTATGGTCGTTGCCCAGCCGCAACATCACAAAGTCGGGCATCGAATCGTTGCCCTGCGCGCGATCGGCAATCCACTGCTTCAGATGGCGTTCGAAGATGTTGACGCGGATCTGATCGGGAATAGCCAGATTGAAGTCCGGCGCCTCGGCGGCAAAGTGGCTTACCAGCTCGGGCTTGGTGGCAATGTTGGCGGCCAGTACGGGAATCGGCCAGGGCCACTTGTTCACACCGCCGCCCCACTCGGCGGGCAACGGTTCGCCCGGCGCAATCGCCTTCTTTTCGCACTTGGCCCCGGCCAGCATGGGACCGAGCTTGGGATCGGCTACGCCCTTTTCGCCGCAGAAGGTCGATGCCACATATTCGCCGAAGTGGTAGTAGCTTTTGCCGTGCGCCGCCAGATTACCCCAGAGATAACCGCTGGCCGGCTCGACGGCATCGGGAATGCCCTGCAGCAGCGGATAGCCGTCGGCCACCACGCCCTCGTAGTCATAAGTGCGCTGCGAACCTCGATAGCTCTGCTGCCAAGTCTTCTCCAGATAGTCGGTGCCGATGGCGGCATTGGACCAGATGTGGCCGTCGCCAGAGACCTCGCCGGAATCGAAGAAATTATCGAGCACGCCAAATTGAAGGGCGAGCTTGTGCTCGTTGGGCGTAATCGCGGCGCCATACATGGTCCATCGCGGGTCGCCATTGCCCACCGGCTTGCCGTTCTGCTGGAGGTCGCCGAGAATCTGATCGTAGGTGCGGTTTTCTTTAATGATGTAGATGACGTGCTTGATGCGGCTCGCCGCGCCGCCGGCAAAGGCAATCTGCTCCTGAGCGGCCTTCATGCGGTTCGAATCCACCACGGCCGCGGTCCAACCGGCAAGATTGCCGGCCATCTGCTGCTCGTCCACCACGGCCAGCGATCCATACAGCAACGTTGCAATGTAGGTGCTGTCGCGATGGTTGCTCTTTTCCTGCGACGGCAAAAGCTTTTGGGGAAAGTTGTTGGGGCCGGTTCCCTTGCCCTTGGCCGTGGCGATATATAAATGACCTCCGGCGGGCGTGGCGGCAAAGGCCAGCGCCACCGGCATCCACTCGGTGGGCACAAAGCCTTCAGGCTCGATCATGCCTTCTTTGGCGGATTTTTGCGTGAGCTTGCGCGTGTCGAGAACGGCCACCGCGTCGGAGGCCATGTTGGCAACGTAAAGGCGGCTGCCGTCGGCGTTCAGCGCGAGCGCGTCGGGCTCGGCGCCAAAGTAGCTCTGCGCGGGCAGGCGGGTATCGAAGTAGCCTTTGACGGCGAACTCGCCACCGCCAACATTGACCGCCGCCACGGCATCGCGGTTGGATAGCGCGACGTAGAGCGTTTTTTCATCCAGCGAGAGCGCGAAGGCGCAGGGATGGGTTCCGGCGGCGGTGGCCACCGAGGGTTTGAGCAGTTCCAGCTTGCGGCCCACCGTGCCGCGCGCAAGATCGAGTTCGGCAATCTCCGAGCCGTTCCACAGGGCAACAAAGGCGCGCTTGCTGTCGCGCGTCAGGGCCAGAGCCACAGGATAGGTTCCCGGCACCGCGCTGCTCTCCGCCAGATCGAAGCGGCGCTCGATCTGACCGCTGGCGGCATCGAGCAGCACCACGTCGTCGGTGAGGTTTTCCGCGACCAGCAACTTTTCGTGGCCGGCATCACCCACGACAGCTATGGCCGCCGGATAGGGGATACCCATTCCGTGGCCACCCTCAAGCTTGGTGGCGCGGCCTTGGGCAAGCGGCACCAGGGGCAGACGCAAAAACCCTTCGGGCTCGATCTTGCCCGCTGTAAAGCGGTAGACGGCGATGCCGCTGCCGGTGTCGTCAGTCTTTTCGCCCGCGGGGTCGCTCAGCGAAGCCATGCTGGCGTAAAGGTGGCTGCCATCGTGGCTAAAGGCCAGGCCGGAATAGAGCGTCTGCTTGGCGCGCACCTCCGTACGCGCGTCGGGAAAATCGGCCAGCGCGCCGGTCGTGGTGTCGAGCACCGCGAACGACTGATCGTACTTCGATTCGTAGGTTCCAAAACCGGCGTTGACCGTAACCACATAGCGGCCGTCGGGCGAAACCGCCATTGAAATGGGCAGGCTGTTGGTGCGCTGCGGAGAGCCGGGAATTTCACCGGCCAGTTGCTTGCTGGTGGGAAGATCGATAGCCTGCGCCGCAAGCATGGATGCTCCGAGACTGACGACTCCACAAAAAAACGCCGAATAGCTTTTTCCCGACACGAATACACCTCGGCTATATCAAATACGACACGGATGAATATCCGGTAAATCGAAGGCTGTGCGCCCGGCATGGATTGTAAATGGAGGCGAGGCGTCCCGCTCGGTGAACGCCTCGCGCAGGAGTATTTCAGGGCAGAATTACGGGTAGATGCCGCGGATCTGCACGGCCTCGGCGACGCGGCCAATGCCCAGCATGTTGGCGGCGATGCGCATGGGCACGTCGCGCTCCATGTGAATCTTCAGCACGTCGGCAAAGGCAACCTTCATGACCCGCTCCAGCCGGTTGTAGATGTCCTTGGCATCCCAGAACAGGTGCTGCTCGTCCTGCACCCACTCGAAGTAGGAGACGGTGACACCGCCGGCGTTGCAAAGAATATCGGGAATCACGAAGATGTTTTTGCTTTCCAGAATCCGGTCGGCCGCTGGAGTGACAGGGCCATTGGCGGCTTCGGCAACGATGCGCGCCCGCACCCGCGCGGCGTTTTCGGCGTGGATGGCATTTTCCAGCGCCGCCGGCACCAGAATCTCGCAATCGACGGCCAGCAGATCGTCGGGCGAGATAGGCTCACTCTCCGGGAAGCCGTAGACGTGGCCGCAGAGGGTCTTCATGTGCATCAGCTCGGGCACATTGAGTCCCTTGCGGTTGTAGACGCCGCCTGTCGAATCGTTGACGGCGACGACCTTGGCCCCGGCCTCGAAGAGCAGTTGCGCGGCGATGGAGCCGGCATTGCCGAAGCCCTGCACGGCGACTGTGGAACCTTTGAGCGGCATCTTGCGGTGTTCGCAGGCGCTCTGGATGGTATAGAAGACACCGCGGCCAGTGGCTTCGTTGCGGCCCAGCGATCCGCCCAGGCTAAGCGGCTTGCCGGTGACCACGCCGGGAATGGCGTAGCCCTTGGTCATGCTGTAGGTATCCATGATCCAGGCCATGGTCTGCGGATTCGTGTAGACATCGGGCGCGGGAATATCCTGCTCGGGGCCGATCAGCGGCAGAATGGCGCTGGTATAGCGGCGTGTCATCCTCTCCAGCTCGCCCTGCGACATCTTTTTCGGGTCGCAGGTGATGCCGCCCTTGGCGCCGCCAAAGGGAATATTCACCACCGCGCACTTCCAGGTCATCCAGGTAGCCAGCGCTTTCACTTCATCGAGTGAGACCTGCGGGTGGAAGCGGATGCCGCCCTTGGCCGGGCCGCGCACTGAGCTGTGCTGCACGCGGTAGCCCTCAAAGCGGTGAATCTTGCCGTCGTCCATGCGCACCGGCACGCCGACCGTCAACATGCGTTCGGGATACTTGATCATCTGCCGCGTGTTCTGGTCCAGGCCCATTGCGTCGGCAGCGGTATCGAAGTTTTCCATGGCCACTTCGTAGGCATTGTCTTGACTGGCTGTTTTCAGCATGCGTGTTTCCTCCTTGCCCGAGCAAAACGAGCGGGGATTCACTCAGGCATAACTCGGTTCTTTGACACTCTCTTCGTAGGGGCCGGCCGGCAGAGGTTTTTCGTAGACCGGCATCAGCCACTTGCGGTAGGCGGGCAGTTGCCCGTGCGTGGCGTTGAAGTAGAGCCGGCGCAGATTGCGCGCGACCGTGCCCACCGCGCCATCGCCCACCGGGCGATGATCGACGCGCGTCACCGGTGCCAGGCCCACGGCCGTGCCCGTGAAGAACATCTCGTCGCAGGCATACAGCTCGCTGCGGTTCACCGGACGCTCGACGGTTTCCAAACCCAGCTCCCGCCGCGCCAGTTCGATGATGGCGTCGCGCGTAATACCTTCGAGCACGTTCTCGGCGACTCCGGGGGTTATCAGCCGGCCCTGGCGCAACAGGAAGATGTTGCAAGTGGCGCCCTCGGCCACCTGGCCGCGTTCGTTGAGCAGAATCGCCTCGTCGAAGCCGGCGCGGCGGGCCTCGTCGCTGGCCAGCGCGCTGTTCACATAGGAGCCGCAGATCTTGCCGCGCGGTGGAATGGCGTTGTCTTCGATGCGCCGCCAGGAGCTGACCCCGGCATGCAGGCCGCTCTCGCTGTTGAGATATTCGCCGAAGGGCATCGCCACGATAAAGAAGGCGTCCTCGCTGTCGGTGGCCACACCCACGCGCTCGGCGGATTTGTAGGCCAGCGGCCGGATGTAGAGATCGGCGCGGAATCCGTTGCGCCGCGCCAGCTCGGCGGTGATGGAACAAAGTTCGTGCGCATTGCATGGAAGATCGATGCGCAGAATGCCGCAGTTCTTCTTCCAGCGCTCGAAGTGCTCGCGCGGCCGCATCAGATATAGCTCACGCGAGTCCTCGTCCCAATAGGCGCGAATCCCTTCAAAGACTCCGGTCCCGTAGTGCAAGGCGTGGGTCAGGATTCCGATACGCGCCTCGTGCATGGGCATATATTGCCCGGCGAAAAACACCGTCAGGTTCGGGCCGGCATCGGCGTTCATCTCACACCTCCGCGAGCGATCTTCGTACCAGGTCCCTTCCCCGCGCCATGGCGCGCTCGTCCAGTTCCACCCAGCGCGGATTTTTAACCAGCTTGCCCAGCGCCGCCGCGACGCTGGCCTCGGGCACAACGCCGGCAATCTCCACCAGCGCGCCCAGCATCACCATGTTGGCTGCGCGCTTGTCGCCCAATTCGTCGGCAAGATGGGTAAACGGCGCGGCCAGCACACGCACGCCTTCGCGCCGGCAATCGGCGGGGAACTCCTCGCCGTCGTAGATCACCCAGCCGCCCGGCCGCACCGCGGCATCGAATTTGCGCAGCGAGGGCTCGTTCATGGCCACCAATAGATTGGGCAGCGCCACCAGCGGCGTATCGATGGGCTGGCGCGAAAGCCGCACATGGCAATTGGAAGTTCCCGAGCGCATCTCTGGCCCATAGGAGGGCAGCCAGCTGACTTCGAGTCCCGCATCGAGTCCGGCCTCGGCCAGCACTTCGCCAAAGAGCAACACGCCCTGGCCGCCGAAACCGGCCACGCGCACTTCGAGATCGATCTCCCGATCGCGCGGCACGTCATTGGCATTGCCTACAGGCAGATCCGCTTCGGCCACGCCGAGAATCCGCGGCAACTCCACCAGCGGCGGCGGCGGATCGGGCAGCGGCGGACGGGAGTCGGTCCGCTCCTGCACGCGGTCGCAAAACACGCCTGGATGAAAGGTCTTCTCCATGGTCTCGCGCACCCAACGCTGGGCATCGGCGGGCGTCATCTTCCAGATCGTGGGGCAGGGCGAGAGGACTTCAACCAGCGAGAAGCCCAGCCGCTGCACCTGATTTTCCACGGCGCGGCGGATGGCGCGCGAGGCTTGCAGAATTTGCTTGTTGTCGCCCAACCCCACGCGCTCGATATACACCGGTGCCTGCAGCGTGGCCAACAATTCGCTGACGTGCAGCGGATAACCTTCAGTCAACGGATTGCGCCCCTCCGGCGTGGTCGTGCTCTTCTGGCCGATCAGCGTGGTGGGCGCGCATTGACCGCCGGTCATGCCATAGATGGCGTTGTTGACGAAGATCACCGTGATGTTTTCGCCGCGATTGGCGGCGTGCACAATCTCCGCCAGCCCTATCGAGGACAGATCGCCGTCGCCCTGATAGCCGATGACGATGCTCTGCGGACGGCTGCGCTTGATGGCCGTGGCCACGGCCGGGGCGCGTCCGTGCGCGGCTTGCACGTTGCCCACGTCGAAATAGTTGTAGGTAAAGACCGAGCAGCCCACCGGCGCAATCATGATGGTGCGGTCCTGCACGCCCAGTTCGTCGATGGCCTTGGCCACCATCTTGTGCACCATGCCGTGGCCGCAGCCGGGGCAAAAATGCGTCTGGTGTTGCAACTCGTCCTTGCGTTCGAAGCGCTCGTAAAAGGAATCGGCGCGGTGGTTGACGACGGCGTATTCGAGTTCGGCGGGGCTAGACATGGGCCATCTGCTCCTCTTCGCGACGCACCGGCGGTCCGACGCGCAGCCCATCGCGATGCGCCAGCTCGGTGACAAAGCGCAGCACCTCTTCGTGCGAGGGCACGTTGCCGCCCACGCGGCTAAAAAACTCGACCGGCCGCGCGCCGCCAATGGCCAGCTTCACGTCTTCAAGCATCTGCCCGTTGCTCATCTCGACGACGGTAAAAAGCCGCGCACTCTGCGCCAGCCGCTGCAGTGGTTCCACGGGAAACGGATAAAGCGTAACGGGCCGCAGCAGGCCCACTTTGAGCCCCATGGCGCGGGCCTCGGCGGCCACGGCCTTCAAAATGCGGCCCACGATGCCATAGCCCACCAGCACAATCTCGGCGTCATCGCACCGCCATTGCTCGGCGCGCGCCTCCTGCCGCTCGGCGGTTTTGTACTTGGCCTCCAGCGCCGCGATGTGTTTTTCCAGCAAGTCGAAGTTCAGATGCAGTGAGTTGACGAGATTGCCGCGCGTGGCCTCGGTGCCGGCCACGGCCCACGGCGGCAACTGCGGCGCCGTAGCGGTCTGGGCAAACTCCACCGGCTCCATCATCTGGCCAATGTATCCGTCGGCCATCAGCACCACCGGATTGCGGTAGCGATCAGCCAGATCGAAGGCCAGAACCGTCAGATCGGCCATCTCCTGCACTGAATAGGGAGCCAGCACCAGGGTACGGTAGTTGCCGTGGCCGCCGCCTTTGACCACCTGATGATAGTCGCCCTGCTCGGGACCGATATTGCCCAACCCCGGCCCGCCACGCGTGATGTCGGCGATGACGCAGGGCAGCTCGGCGCCGGCCATGTAGCTGATCCCCTCCTGCATCAGGCTGATGCCCGGCCCGCTCGAAGCGGTCATGGCGCGCACGCCGGCCGAAGCTCCGCCGTAAAGCATATTGATGGCCGCCACTTCGCTCTCGGCCTGCACATAAACGCCACCCGTCTTGGGCATATACAGAGCCGCGGCCTCGGCGATCTCGCTGGCCGGCGTAATCGGATAACCATAAAAAGCGCGGCATCCGGCCAGAATCGCGCTTTTGACAATCGCCTCGTTGCCTTTAATCAGTTGCCTGCGCATGCGCTCGCTCCCTCGGCCCGCGCCGCTGCGGGCGCAACTTCCATCCGGCTCACCAGCCGGTAGACGGTGATCGCACCCGGCTCGGGGCAGACCATAAAGCAGCTTCCGCAACTGCTGCAGCCCGCGCCGCTATACACCGCCGTGTGGTAGCCATAGTGGTTCAGCCGCTCGCCCATGGCGATCACCTTCAGCGGGCAGGCCTCAACACACAGCCCGCAGCCCTTGCACTCCTCGGTATCGATCTTCAACCGGCCCCGATCTGGTTTCCTTGCCTCCGTCATGGTCTTGCTTCCTCTCCTGGGCAGCCGCTTAAACCAGCGACGCTTTCTTTTCCATGTAGTGCGCGCGAATGGCAAAATCCTCAAGCCCGGCCTGGAAGCGCGGATCGGCAATGGCGATCAGCGCCTCGGCGCGCTCGCGCAGCGACTTGCCATGCAGATACGCCGCGCCAAACTCGGTGACCACATAATGCACGTCGGCGCGCGAGGTCACCACCCCGGCGCCGGGTTCAAGCACAGGCACGATGCGCGAAACCGTGCCGCCGAGCGCCGTAGCCGGTAGCGCGATGATGGGCACTCCGCCCTTGGAGCGGGCCGCGCCACGAATGAAATCGATCTGCCCGCCAAAGCCGCTGTAGGGCCGCGTTCCCATCGAGTCGGAACAGACCTGGCCGGTCAGATCCACCTGCAGCGCGCCGTTGATGGCCACCATGCGGTCGTTCTGCGCCACCACGAAGGGATCGTTTGTATAACGGATGGAACGGAATTCGAAGCTGGGATTTTCGCGGATATATTCGAAGAGCATCTCGGTGCCCAACACAAACGAGAGCACCGCCTTGCCCCGGTGCAGCGACTTGCGCTCGCCGTTGATGATGCCCCGCTCCATCAGATCGACCACGCCGTCCGGGCACATCTCGGAGTGCACGCCCAGATCGCGCTTGTCGTCCAGGCAATGCAGCACCGCCTCGGAGATAGCGCCGATGCCGGTCTGCAGCGTCGCCCCGTCGGGGATCAACGCGGCCACGTTGCGCGCTACGCGCAGATGCAGCTCTGTCGGCGGCTCAGTGCGCAGCTCCAAAAGCGGCCGGATGGTCTCCACCAGCGCCGTCACCTGACTGACGTGCACCGCCGTATCGCCGTGCGTGCGCGGCATCAGCGGATTCACCTCGGCAATCACGATCTTGGCCGAGCGCAGCGCCGTCTGCGTGCAATCGACCGTCGTGCCCAGGGTCATGAACCCGTGCATGTCGGGCGGGGAAACCTGCATCAGAACCACGTCCAGCGGCAGAGCTCCGCTCTCGAACAGGCCCTCGATCTCGCTCAGGAAAATCGGTGTGTAATCGGCGCGGCCCTCACCGACCGCGGCGCGTACGTTGTCGCCTAAAAACAGGCCGCGGTGGCGGAAGTGCCCCTCGTATTCCGGCTGGGTGTAGGCGGCCTCGCCCAGGGTCTTCATATGGACGATCTCGACGTTGGTCAGGTCGGCTGAACGCGCCACCAGCACCGCTAGCAACACTGTAGGCGTAGCGCAGCCAGACTGCACCCAGACGCGATCGCCGCTGCGCACCGCCTGGAGCGCCTCGGCGGCGCTCACCAGCTTGCTCCGGTATTGCCCGCTCCAGTTCATCTTGAGCCGCCTCCGCCTTGCCGCGAGCGATCGTACCGAGCGCTGCTCTAGACTCCCTTAAAACCCGCGCTATTCTGCGCTTTGTAAATTAGGGCTTTCTGTGACGGGGATCACCCGACTGCTGCACGTTCAAGGCAGAATTCCCGCCCGGATTCGGAATCTATTTCGAAATATCGTCACACCACAGGCAAATAATGCACGACAACGAAAAAACGAGCACAGTTCATGCAAAAAGGCCGTCGCATGACGGCCATTCTGCACGGAAATTGTGCACTGAGAGACAGGAATTGTCCGGCCCGAAATGCTTCTGAGGATGACCTCGGTCATAACAGGCCGCGAAGAGCGTGCCGGCTAGTTACTCGCCGACGGCTCGTTATCCGAACCCGAGGGCAGATCAAGCGCCACGAGCGAAAAACGCGTCTGGCCGGGCGCCGAGCTCTTGAAGCAAATCAGGTGCTGGTGGCGTTTCGAGCCAGCCCTTAACTGGAAGCCCTTATCGCCCGTCGAGTGGTACCCGTAGCTGGCTGAATTACCGCTGATTTGCACGTTGGGTTCGCCCTTTTCGCTGCAAGCCAGACCCTCGCCTGTTTTAGTGGGCGTGCCCACCGGAGCGCCGTCCTGGCAACTGATCACATCGCCGAAGCGGCCCAGCGCTTTCTTGTAAAACGCCACTACCTTGTCCTGGCTGTCGTCCGACGAATAGCTGACCACCTTGACCCGCAGTTCCCACTGGCCAAAACCCATATGCACATCGGCCGACTTGTCGTTGTCGCTATCGTGAGCGATCTTGGCGCCGGGATAGACCGGCAGCCCCAGATCGGCGGCCGTAGTCTGATCGGTGTTGACGTGAATGCCACCGAAGGGGGTATCGATTTGGACCTTCTTGTCCTCGCCATTCGGCCCCTTCTCTTTTTGGATTCTGCACCCGGCCACGCCGGCCAGCGCCACCACGGCCAGCCATCCAGCCGCGATTCCTACCATCCTGATGGTTGCGTTTTCTCTCATGACAATCGCCCTCTGCGGTGATAGTACGGCAGAGCGAGCAGATTGGTTCCGGGAAACGGGGAACGAGAAAGCCGCTGTCAGCCGTCAGCCGATACCGCCCGCGGCGCAGCCGGCAAAAACTGGAGCTCTGCGGCCACCTTTGGAAGCTGGACGCGGCCGGGTTCGGCCAGGAGTCAATTTGGGTCAAATTCCCGGCAGAAGAGTGCTCCCGGGAAGACATTTTTTGGGGGATCCGCGAAGGGCTCTGGCAAGGCCTGAAAGCGATTACCGCAGTTTGATACGCCGGACCGTAATTTGCTCAGCCTGTTAGTCTGCTTGTGTGCTGCATCACATCCCATGGCTCCTTCCGGCGTTCAACATAATAGATATGGACGCGGCAACCTTAATTTATCTAGCTCCATGTTCACTTTTGCTGGGTGCAGTGCTGCAGTTGTTGGTGGCGCCGATTTTTTCACCCCGGGCAAAGGGAATCCTGGCGTTTCTCACCTGTTTACCGGCGATCTTTGGTGTCGCCTGCGTGGCTCCCATGGTCAGTGGCGGCCAGGCCATCGAACTCAAGCCCTTGCCTTGGGATGGACCTCTGGCCCTGGTGCTCCATGTGGACGCGTTGAGCGTGCTCTTTGCCTTCATGGGGACCTGCATTGGCGGGCTGGTGCTGCTCTACTCGATCGGCTACATGGCGCACGAGAAGTCGGCCACCCGGTTCTTCGCCACAATGTCGATCTTTATCGGCGGCTTTATTGGCTTGGTGTATAGCGCCAACCTCTTCATCTTCTACATCTTTTGGGAGATGGTCGGGTTGTGTTCCTTCAGCTTGGTCGGCTTCTGGTACACCAATCCCGAATCGGTGCGCGGCGCGCGCAAGGTGCTCTTGATGACGCACATTGCCGGCTATGCGCTGCTGGCCGCGATTCTGGTTCTTTACTACCGCGCGGGAAGCGCGATGTGGACCGATCCGGCGGTGCAGAAAAGCATGACGGGCGGCCTGTTCATTCTGATGCTGATCGCGCTGGTGGCCAAGAGCGTGCAGGTTCCGCTGCACACCTGGATTCCCGAGGCGATGGCGGCGCCGACCCCGGTCTCCGCGTTGCTGCACGCGGCCTGCTACGTGAAGGCGGGCGTGTATCTGGCGGCCCGGCTACACAGCTTTGGCGCCTGGCCGGCGGCCTGGGGCGAGAGCCTGATGTGGGTAGGCACGGTGACCATGGCCGTGGGCGTGATGTACGCCATGGTGCAGACCGATCTGAAGCGGATGCTGGCCTTCTCCACCGTCAGCCAAATCGGCTACATGATGATGGGCCTGGGCATCGGCACGCCGCTGGCCATTACCGCCGGCCTGCTGCACTGCCTCAATCACGGCTTCTTTAAGGGCGGGCTGTTCCTGACCGCCGGTTCGGTGCAGCACGCGGCCGGCACGCGCGACATGAACCAGTTGGGCGGCCTGGCGCAGAAGATGCCCAAGACGACGCTCTCCTGGCTGATCGGCGCCGGCAGCATGATGGGCATTCCGCTGATGAGCGGTTTTGCCAGCAAGTGGATGCTCTATGCCGCGGCTCTGCAATCGGGCTGGGCGGTTCCGGCGATGGTCGCCTGGGCAGCCAGCCTGGGCACGGTCTTCCTCGGCGCCAAGGCAACCAGCGCGGTCTTCCTCGGCCCGACGACGGAAAAGACCAAGGACGCGCACGAAGCCTCGGCGACGATGGTCTGGGGCATGGGCCTGCTGGCCGTGGGCAGCATCGTTCTAGGCGTTGCTCCGCAGTTGGCCGTCAATTACCTGCTGAATCCGATTCTGCTCTCGATGGGCACGGGCTCGGGCGTCCACGTGAGTTGGTTTGGCCTGTCATCCGAAGCGGGCAGCTTCTCCAGCATGGGCGGCCTGGTGTTGGCCGTGGTCTCGATCGTTCTCGGCGGCGCGATTTATCTCATCGCTTATGCCGTGCGGCCTGCGCAAAGCGCCGCTGTGGCTGGCGCCGGTGGCGGCATCTTTACCGGTGGCGAACCGCTGGGCGAACAGGGCCGTCTCACGGCGGGCGACTTCTCCGATATCTTCAAGGAACACTGGGGCGGCTTCTTCCGCTGGTCGAATGTGGACGCGGCGTATCTGGGCCTGTGGAGCGGGTTGCAAGCCATTTCGCGGGTGCTGGCCACCATCTTCGGCTGGCTGGAAAAGCAGGCCGCGCTGCTGGTCGTGGTCTTTGCCGCGGCGCTGCTGGTGGGGGTAAAGTTCCTCTTCCCGGCGGCAGCGGCGGTTGAAGGCGCGGCGCCGATGGCGATGCCAATGTTGCTGACGGCAGCCTGCGGCGTAGCCGCCGTGGCGTTGCTGCTGGTGGCTCTGGCGCAGCCGGCCTTCCGCAAACTGGTGCCGCTGCAGTTGTTCGCCAGCGCCGCCGTGGTGGCTGGCCTGACGATGCCCGGCGCATGGCTCCGTCTGGGACTGCTGGAATTAGGCGCGCTGCTGACGATTCCTCTGGTCTGGCAAAGCGCCAAGACGCAGGCGGCCAAGTGCACCTACGCGACGGTGGTGTTGATCTCGGCGATCACGCTGGTAGCCAGCGACCTGCTCTTCGAACACGGACAGCCCGGCTGGGCTTCGGCTCTGCTGGTCACCAGCGTCTTCGTCAAGCTGGCGGCTCTACCCATGTTCTTCTGGCTGCTGCGGGTGGCCGATGAGATCCCGGCGCTGGTGCTGGGCGCGATCATCGCCGTCGTCGATATGGCAGCCTTTGGCGAGTTTTACGTCACGGCGCAATCAACGTCCGTGGCCATTGGTCCGCAGCAGTTCTGGATCGTGGCCGCCGCCGGCACCGCCTTGTGCGCCGCGCTGCTGATGATCACGCAGCGCAGCCTGAAGCGGTTGCTGGTTCTTTCTACCGTCGAGGATGTGGGCTTTCTGATGCTCGGCGTGGCCTCGGCCAGCAAGCTGGGCGCCGAAGGCGCTCTGGCCGCGGCCGCGACGCACGCACTGGCCAAGGCGCTGTTGTTCATCACCTTGAGTGCGCCAGAAGCCGCGGGAATGCTGGAAAGCGAACCGGCGGGATTGGCCGCGCAGTATCCGGTCTCGGCCTTCGGCTTCCTCTTCGGCATGCTGGCGATGCTGGGCGTGCCGCCGACGCTGGGCTTTATTGGCCGCTGGCGGCTGTACACGACGGCGTTGCACGTCAGCCCCTGGCTGATGGCCATCTTCATCGTCTCCTCGATTCTGGCGCTGGTCTCTTATGTGTTGGCGCTGGCCCGCAACTGGTGGGGACCGCCCAAGGATCCCAACGCACCTGCCGGCGTTGAGCCCTTCGTTTTAAAGATCGCCATCGTGGTTCTGGTCATCTTATTAGTAGCCGCGGGCGCAGTCCCCGGCACACTTGAATTCCTCAAAGGGGTGCAGCCATGAAGTTTTGGAAACGGCTGATGTGTACCGCACGCCGCCGCAGCCCGTGGCTGTTCCACATGAACTCGGGCAGCTGCAACGGATGCGACATCGAATTAATCGCGGCGCTGGCGCCGCGCTACGACGCCGAGCACTTGGGCGTTCTATTGCAGGGCAGTCCGCGTCATGCCGACATTCTCTGCGTGACCGGACCTGTAACCAACAACGCCGTGGGCGCGGTCAAGACGGTGTACGAGCAGGTTTGCGGACCCAAGGCGGTTGTCGCCATCGGTTCCTGCCCGGCGACCACCAATGTCTTTATCGATAGCCGCACGCTGGACGGCCCGCTCGACAAGCACCTGCCGGTCGATGTGTACGTTCCCGGTTGCCCGCCGCGGCCCGACGCCATTCTGGCCGGCGTGGTCAAGGCGGCCGAATTACTGGCCGAGCGTGGCGGCGATCCCGCCAAGACTCCGGTGGTCATCGCCACTGGGGGCTGCGATGCCGAGCATTGCAGTTGCGCGGCGGCCCAACAAGCAGCAGCAAGCGCGGAGGTAAAGTAGTGAGCCCGATCGTTTCGAATTTGATTACCGCGCTGGCGCGTTTTTTGATCTTCCCCGGCCTGGTCTTCGCCATTCCCGCCTCCTGGTTCTTTCTTTGGCTGGAACGGGTTGCCGTGGCGCGCATGCAAGAGCGCGTGGGGCCGCCGTTCATGCAGCCCTTCTGGGACTTCGTCAAGCTGATGGGCAAAAGCACTCCGCCGCGGCCCGGAGCCGCCGGCGTGCTAATGCGCGCCTGGCCGCTGATCGCCGTCGCTTCGGCGGCCGGCGCCGTGGGCCTGTTGCCGGTTCTGCCCACGCAGGGCGGCTTTGAGGGCGACCTGATCCTCTTATTGGCTCTGCTCGAAGTGCCCTCGATGTGCATCATCGCCGCTGGCTTCAGCTCGCGGTCGATCTTCGGCGAAATCGGTTCGGCCCGCGAAGCGGCGCTGAGCGTCTCCTACAACGTCGTCTTCCTGCTGGCCATCGTCTCGGTGGCCGCCTCGCAACACTCCTTCAAGCTGGAAGATCTGGCTAACCTGCCGATGGGCTCGCCGCTGCTCTGGCTGGGCGTCATCGCCATCCTCATCTGCCTGCCGGCCAAGCTGCATCTGAATCCCTTCTCGCTGCCCAACGCCGAGCAGGAGATCTACGCCGGCCCCATGACCGAGTACGCCGGTCCGGAGCTGGCGATGTGGGAACTGGCGCACGGCCTGGAATGGGTCGCCGCCACTGGTTTGGTGGCCACGCTGGTGGCTCCGCACCTGGCCATCACCTCCTGGGTGGGAGCCTGGTTGGCGGGCGCCATCTTCGTCGCCATCTCTTTCGGCATCGTGCTGCTGCTCTCGGTTCTGGCGGCGGCCACGGCCCGCCTGGCAATTGACTCCAGCGTGCGCTTCTACTGGCAGTGCACGCTCATCTTCGCGGTTCTGGCAATCTCGTCCGCGCTGTTTGTGAGGTTCCGGTCATGAAAATTCTCCGCATGATATGGCAAAATCTGCGGCGCGGTTACCAGACGCTGCTGTTTCCCGCCCGGCCCAAGATCACGCCGCGTTTCCGCGGCTTGGTCAAGTTCGACCCCGAGTACTGCACAGGCTGCGCGGTCTGCAAGATGCGCTGCACCTCGCGGGCTATCGAGTTCAAACCCGGCAAGGGCGAGTTCACCTGGAGCTACAACCCCGGCCAATGCACCTTCTGCGGACGCTGCGTGGAAGGCTGTATGGAGCACGCGCTCAAAGCCGGCCATCACGAGCATGCCCTCACCCAGGAAGAGGATTGCCCACCGGTGTATACGACGTTGGGCGAGTTGAATACCTCTTATACCTTGGCACGCAAGGCGCCGGCCAAGCCCGCGGCTGCTGCGACACCAGCAGCCGCCGCGGCTCCAGCCGTTGCTGCCACCACGCCAAATCCCGCCACAGGAGGCGCACAATGACCGCGCTGGATACCGTTCAGCAAAAGCTCGGCTCGGCCGAGCCCTCTATAGAAAGCCGCGGTGCCTACTGGTTCAACCCGGGAACGAAGAGCGTCCGCGAAATCGCCCAGGCGATGAACGAGATTGGCGCGCGTTTCGTCACCATCACCGCTTATCAACTGGCCGCCAGCGAAGGTTTCCGCCTGGAGTATCACTGGGATCTGCAAGGCCAGTTACTCGGCGTCGCCTTCCAGATCGCCGGCAACACGATCGAGTCCATCTTCGATCTGTGCGAGGCCGTGGACTGGATCGAACGCGAGATTCACGAGGAATACAACATCGACTTTACCGGCCGCGAGTACGTACCGCTGCTGATGCGCAAAGACGATGCGCTGGGTGTGAATTTGCGCGAGGAGGTCAAAAAATGAGCTATAAAATCCCCATGGGCCCCTACCATCCGGGCCTGGAAGAACCCTACAAGCTGGACATGATCTGCGAAGGCGAGACCGTGCAGGACGCCGAGTTGCACATCGGCTTCAACTTCCGCGGCATCGAACACCTGGCCGAAACCCGCAATCACTATCAGATCATCGCGCTGTTTGAGCGCGTCTGCGGCATCTGTTCGTTCATCCATACGCTCACTCTTTGTCAGGCCATGGAAAAGCTGACCGGGCTGGAGCCGCCGCCGCGCGCCAAATACATCCGCACCATCATGGGCGAGTTGGAACGACTGCACTCGCACGTGCTGTGGGCCGGCATCGCCGCCAAGCTCATCGGCTTCAAGACCATGTTCATGACCTGCTTTGCGCTGCGCGAAAAGGTGATGGACGTGTTGCAGGCCATCTCCGGCAACCGCGTCAACTACGCCATGAACCGCATCGGCGGCGTCAACCGCGACATCGACGACCCCACGGCTTTGCTGCCGTTGATCGACGAGTTGGAACGGGAGATGATCAAGACCGTGATTCCCGTCTTCACCTCGAGCTCGACGGCTCTGTCGCGCTGCGCCGAAGTGGGCGTACTGACCCATGAAAAGGCCACATCGCTGGCCGTAGTCGGCCCCATGGCACGGGCCTCGGGCATCGCACAGGACATCCGCCGCGCCGCCCCCTACGCAGCCTATGAAGAGATGGAATTCGACATTCCTGTCCAGCCGGCCGGTGACGTGAAAGCCCGCCTGCTGGTGCGCGCCCTGGAGATTCTGGAAAGCTGCAAGATCCTCCGCCAGGCGCTGAGCAAGTTGCCTCCCGGAGAAATTTCGGTGGGCGGCGACAAGTTCAACTTCGAAACCGGTACCGCGACCAGCCGCGTCGAGGCCCCGCGCGGCGAGGTCATCTATAGCGTCAGTTGGAAGGCTGGCTCGCGTAATCCTGCCCGCGTGCACGTCCGTACCCCAACCTACGTGAACATGCCGGCCGTGCGCTGGATGGTGCGTGGCGCCCGTCTGGCCGACACGCCGCTGATTCAGGCCTCCATCGACCCCTGCTACTCCTGCACCGACCGCTAGGCGGGAGAACGGTGTAGCTCCCAGCCGTCAGCTTTCAGCTTTCAGCTCATCAAGTAACAGTGATGGGTACTGAAAACTAAAAGCTGGCGGCATACTGTTTCTGGTCCCTTGTTCCCTCGTTCCCTGGTCCCTTTATTTCCCACAACCTGGGAAAATACAATACTCTAGCAAGGACGAATATGCCGGTTTACATTGCTAGAATCCGCGAGGCCATGATCCAGGCCTTCTACCACGACGTGGTGAACACGTCGAAGGCCGCGGCCTATTCCGGCATGTTGATGTTCTTCCCTGCCCTGCTGGTGATCGCCACCTTGACGGCTCCCGTCGAAGACGGGCCAACCGTCGTGGGAGAAGTCCGTTCGCTGCTCGAACAATTTCTACCCGCTGACACACTCGACGTGCTGCAATCCTCGATTCTCACCCATGAGCTCCACTCCGGACGGCTGATTGTTTCCACCGCCGCTATCGGCCTCTTCGCCGGCATGGGCATGATGCTGTCGCTGATGGAAGGTTTCCGGCGCGCCTACCGTCTACCGGTCGATAATTGGAGCTTCTGGGGCCGCCGCGCCCGGGCTTTGATGCTGGTTCCCATGGCGCTGTTGCCGCTGGCGCTGGCCTCGACGATGATTGTCTTCGGCCAGCAGATCGAGCACTGGATGACGCAAAATTCCGGCCACCAGGTTCGCCATATCGTTGTCATTTCCTGGCGCATGACGCGTTGGTCGATCTCCTTTGCCGCCATCGTCGCGGTTCTCACCGCGCTCTACCACTTCGGCACGCGGCGCAAAGAGCACTGGTTGTGGGTCGCGCCGGGAGCCATCGCCGGCACGGTCATCTGGTTTCCTTCCACGCTGGCCTACGGATGGTATGTCACGCGCGTCGCCAATTACAGCCTGCTCTACGGTTCCTTTGGCGCCGGCATCGCCACGCTGGTCTGGCTCTACATCGCCTCCTTCAGCGTGCTGCTGGGCGCCGAGCTGAATGGCGTGCTGTACTGGGAACGGCAAAACCGGGCGGCGGTAGAAAACGCCGGACAGCAACTGATGCACTCCTGAACCCATTGCGGACATCTGCTCTCGTTTTGGTATTTTTGGCTGCTTTTAATACCGCGCCGGTCTTGACGGCGCTTCGCAGCGTTTACAATAGAGAAGAGTTCCCTTGCTCACCCTAATCTGCTGAAAAACTGATCCGATTTTCTTGGATATTCAGGAGCCATTTTCATGCCCCTTACCGATTTGACCCAGGTGGGTTCGCCAGAATTGCGGCGCGCCAAAATCGTCGCCACTCTGGGACCGGCCTCAAATAACGAAACCGTACTGCGCGACCTTGTCCGGGCCGGCGCCGATGTCTTTCGGTTGAATTTTTCACACGGTTCACTGGAAGGCAAGGTGCAGCTGATCGAAATGATCCGCAAGGTCAGCCGCGCCGAGCGTAAGCCGCTATGCATCCTGGGCGATCTGCAAGGGCCCAAGATCCGCACCGCGCAGTTGGAAAACCACAAGCCGGTGCTGCTGGAAGCCGGCCATCTGCTCACCATCACACCGCGCGAAATTGCCGGGAACGCCTCGGTCGTGGGCACCACCTTCCACACGCTGGCGGAAAACGTCGAGCAGGGCTCGCGCATTCTGCTCAGCGACGGCCTCATCGAGTTACGCGTCCACGACGTGGACGGCGATGATGTTGTCTGCGAGATCGTCAACGGCGGCATGCTCGGCGAAAACAAAGGCATCAACCTGCCTGGCATTCCCGTGCGCGTACCTTCGCTGACGGAAAAAGACGCCACCGATCTTGAGTTTGCCCTGAAAAACGGCATTGACGCCATCGCGGTCTCGTTTGTGCGCACGGGCGAGGATGTCCACCTGGTGCGTAATCGCGTCGCGGCCCTGGGCGGAGAAACCTGGATTATCGCCAAACTCGAAAAGCCCCAGGCCATCGCCGATCTGGACAACATTCTGGAAGCGGCCGACGGCATCATGGTGGCCCGTGGCGATCTGGGCGTCGAAGTTCCTCCGGAAAAAGTTCCACCGCTGCAGAAGCACATCATTCGCCGCGCCGCACAGGTCGCCAAGCCGGTCATCACCGCCACCCAGATGCTGGAATCAATGATCGAGAATCCCCGGCCCACCCGCGCCGAGGTCTCCGATGTGGCCAATGCGATCTACGACGGCACCGACGCGGTCATGCTCTCCGGCGAGTCGGCGGTAGGCAAGTATCCGGTCGAGTCGGTTGCCATGATGGCCCGCATCGTTACTGAGACTGAGCGGCACATCAAGGAAGCTGCCATCGAAAGCCCGCGTGAACGCCACAAGGGCTTGTCGATTGCGGAAACCATTTGCGAAGCCACGGCCCATGCCGCCGCCGATCTGAATCTGCATGGCATCGCGCTGTTCACCGAATCCGGATTTACCGCCCGCCAGCTCTCCAAGTACCACCCCTCGACGCCCATCTTCGCTCTGAGCGCGGTGGAAACCACCATCAACCGGCTGAATCTGCTGTGGGGCACCAAACCCCTTCACTGCCCTAAGCTGAGCACCACCGAGGCCATGGTCGATTGCGCTGAAACCCTGCTGGTCGAGGCCGGCCACGTGCATCCGCGCGACGTGATCGCCATCGTGGCAGGCACCCGCACCCGCTCTGGCTCGACCAACTTCCTGCGTCTGCACTCCATCGGCGAGCATGCCCTGGACGCGCTGCGCACCCACACCACGGCCGCCGAGCCGCAACGCAATACAGCAGCCTCCAAGCGCCGTTCTACCCAGACCGCGGAATCCAAGTAGAACGATCCAGCAAAAAAAATGAGTGCGGCCATCACGGCCGCACTCATTTTTTTGTCCGTTACTTTGGCGTAAAAACGTACAAATTCTCATGAAGACTCATCTCCGCGCCTCCGATGAAGGGAATAGCAACATACACCCCTATTCCCTTGCACTGCTGTGCCTGCTCAACGGCCAGCCAAGCCACGGAGGAAACCATGTTTCGTAGTACATCCAAGATTTTCCCGCTTGCTCTCCTTGTTGCATCCACAGCGTTTGCTCAAACTAACGGCAAAATACAGTCCGGCAGCGGCCACAGCGTAGTTCCCCAGGCAGGCATTGCACGGCCAGCCGATATTGGCCTGCATGCCCGGACCCTGTTCAAGGTCTTTGTGCCTGCCGGCAAAACCGATAGCGAAGTTGGATTCGCGCAGACTGCGTTCAATCGCGAAACCACGCAGCCCATCTCCGGTTATGTTGCCGAGACGCCTGCCTCGCTGGCCTGCATCTACGGGCTGGTCACGGCAGCGTCGGGCTGCAATCCCCAGACCGTGACCGCGGTGGCCTCGGGCGGATCGAAGGCCATTGCCATCGTCGACGCCTACGACTATCCCACGGCATTGGCCGATCTGACGGCATACTCCAAACAGTTCGGCCTGCCTGCACCGACAACTTCCACTTTCACCGTAGCCTACCAGGGATCGAGCAAGCCCGCGGCCGATCCGTATTGCTCGATCTACGGCGGCTGGGATTGCTGGGCGGCCGAGGAGGCGCTGGACATCGAGATGGCGCACGCCATGGCGCCCGCGGCGCACATTTATCTGGTCGAGGCCAACTCCAGCAGCTATAGCGATCTGCTTTCGGCGGTGGCCAAGGCGGTAACGCTGGTCAAAGCCGCCGGTGGCGGCGAGGTTTCAATGAGCTGGGGCGGCTCGGAGTTCACCGGCGAAACGCAATACGACGCGACCTTCACGGGAACCAACGTGGTCTTCTTCGCCTCCAGCGGCGACAGCGAGGGCACCATCTATCCCTCCGTCTCGCCCAACGTGGTCGCCGTCGGCGGCACGACCATCGCGCGCAATCCCTCGACGCTGAGTTTTGAATACGAGCTGACTTGGGAGGATACCGGCGGTGGCTATAGCAGCCACGAAGCCCGGCCCTCGTTCCAGAGCGGCATTGCCTCAACCGTGGGCTCAACCCGCGGCGTTCCCGACGTGGCCGCCATCGCCAATCCGCGCACCGGCGTCTGGGTCTACCTGAGCTACTACACCAACTACAGCGGCACGCAAGAATCGTGGAACATTCTGGGCGGCACCAGCGTGGCTTCGCCACTGTGGGCCGGCATCGTCAACCGCGCCGGACACTTCAGCGCCTCGACGGCGGCCGAAGAGACGCTGATCTACGGCAATGCGAAAAACACCGCTTACTATCGCGATGTCACCTTCGGCACCTGCGGCTACTACGAGGGCTACATCGCCACCAGCGGATGGGATCCCTGCTCCGGCAACGGCGCGCCGCTGGGTTCGACAGGCAAATAAATCACCTTCCCGAAGCGGGCACGGAGCCTTTATCACACCGTGCCCGCCCGGCACAAGACTTGCATTTCTACGCCGCTCCCCGTACTATCCGCATAGATACCGGCCTGCAAAGCAGGTGGGTGGTCAACGCTGGTTGAACCTACATTCATTGAACAGGGGCTCAACTCGACAATCGGTTCTGTGTGCCGTGTCCGCCAGTCCGGAATGCCTAATGAACCGCGGAGAGCTCCACCGTCTTAGGACGGGTTCACCAGCACACCTTCCACGGCCCCGCGGGCCGGTTTCTTTTTCACAACGGGTTTTCCACACCTCTTACGCTACGGGCGTTTTCCGCACGCCAATTTGCACCAGAATCGCTGCAACATGTGTTGCGTTTTAACTTCACGTTTACTTTTGCGCCAATCCCCTGCATATAGTCTCTGCTTAGACAAATGAATCTTCCCACCTGGGTCCACAAAGTTTTTGAGGGCCATCCCGAACAATCCAACAATGAAACACACTTTTCAAGGAGTGCCGAATGAAGTTGCGGGAAAAAATCATAGTCTTAACAATCGCCATGCTGGCGATGCTTCAGATTTCGATATGCCGGTCGCAGTCGCTGGCTGGCGGCGCGATCGAAGGAACGGTCGCCGATAAATCGGGCGCCGTCGTCTCTGGCGCCACGCTGACGTTGCGCAATCCGGCCACCGGCGTTGCGTACACGTCCACCTCCGACGCCGCGGGAAGCTATGTCTTCCCCGTTGTGAGCGTGGGCAAGTATGAGTTAACCGGCGAGAAGTCCGGCTACGCCACCGCCAAAATGAAATCGGTTGAGGTCTCCGTGGGCAGCAAGCTGAATCTGCCCATCACGTTGCAGGTGGCCAACGCCAGTGAAACCGTCCAGGTAACTGGTGAGGTCTCTACCGTTGACGTTGACCGCACCAGTGTGGCCACCAACGTCAACGAACGCGCCATCGAATCGTTGCCGGTCAACGGCCGCAACTTTATCGACTTCACGTTGCTGACGCCCGGCGTCTCGCGCGATACGCGCGGCGGCGACTTGAGCTTTGCCGGCCAGCGCGGCACCATGAACTCGCTGACCATTGACGGCACCGACGACAACAACACCTTCTATGGCCAGACTGCGGCCCGCACCGGCTTCAAGACGCCCTACCAGTTCAGCCAGGACTCGGTGCAGGAGTTCCAGGTGGCCACCAATGGCTACTCGGCCGAGATCGGCCGTGCCGGTGGCGCCGTCATCAACGTCGTAACCAAGAGCGGCACCAACCAGTTCCACGGCGACGCTTTCGAGTTCTACCGCGACCAGTCGCTCAACGCCTACGATCCGACGCAGAAGCTGAACGCCATCGTCGGCAACAAGGCCGTCGGCCCCAAGACCAAGTATCACTACAACCAGTTTGGCGGCGACCTGGGCGGCCCCATCCTCAAGAACCGCGCCTTCTTCTTCTTCGATCTCGACGACCAGCGCAACGTGCTGCCGGTGGTCATGTCCGCCTTCCCCACCGTCGCCAGCCCAACCACCGAACAAACGGCGGCGCTCAATTACCTCAACGCCCGCCACTTCGGCTACAACAAGACCAACGAGCAGAACACCTACCTGCTCAAGACCGATTACGTCCTCAATCAGCACAACCAGCTCAGCGCCCGCTGGAACCGCCAGCGCTACACGGCCGGCGAGCAGGAAAATGCCGGCTCGACCAGCGCCCTGGAGCACACCGGCAACTCCTACATCCACACCGATAACGCCAACGTTGCTCTGACCTCGACCCTCACGCCGCGCATCGTCAACGTAGCCCGCTTCGCCTTCCTCAAGGACCGCGAGCCCGGCGCGGCCAACAGCGCCAATGCCGAAGGCAACGTTAAGCAGAGCGGCGCCACGCTGCTCTCGGTGGGCCGCAACGACTTCAGCCCCCGCGAAACCACCATCCACCAGGAACAGTACTCCGACAACGTGACCTGGGCCATCAATCGCCAGACCATCAAGGTTGGCGGCGACGTGCTGGCCGACAAGATCAAGAATCTCTTCCCGGGCAACTTCTACGGCAACTTCACCTTCGTCAGCTTGCAGGATTTCGGCTGCAGCCTGCTCTCGGAAGCCTACTCTTCGACCGGCTGCTACGCGTCGACCTCGACCAACTTCATTCAGGCCTTCGCCGGCACCGGCACCACGGGCGCCACTACGCACCCCGACACGCTGATGCCCGACTTCTTCGTGCAGGACGACATTCGCCTGACGCGCAAACTGACCGTCAACCTCGGCCTGCGCTACGACTACCAGAGCGTGAAATACTCCGGCGTGCAGAATGCGACCGCGCTCACCGACGGCTACGACACCAGCAAGCAACATATCGCCAACAACGAGTGGGGTCCGCGTTTCGGCTTTGCCTGGAACCCGACGCAAAAGCTGGTTCTGCGCGGCGGCTACGGCCTGTTCTTCGGAACCACCAACTCCATGCTGCTGGGCACGGCGATGAGCAACAACGGCATCAATGTGGGCACCTACACCTACTACGGCGCCTCCATGCCCTACTATCCCAACACGCTGTGCGGCACGCCGGGTAGCCCGTTGTGCTCCGCGCCTACCGGCGGCAGCAGCTCGGCCTCCAGCATCGATGTTGTCGCCAACAGCTACCAGAACCCCGTAGTGCAGGAGATGAACCTGGGCGTCGAGTATCAGCTCGCCCCCAGCCTCTCGGTTTCGCTGGGCGGATTGCGCGCCAAGGGCGACCACATTCAGCGCACCGCCGACCAGAACCTGGGCACTCTGACCACGGCCACCATCGCCGACAACGCCGGCAATACCTACTCCTATCTCACCTACCCCAGCACCCGGCCCATCTCGGCCTTTACGCGCATCTCGCTGTTTGAAAGCAACGCCGACTCGAATTACAACGGCCTGATCGCGCAACTCAACAAGCACTTCTCGCAAGGATTACAGGGAACGCTCTCCTACACTTGGAGCCACGTCATCGACAACGCTCCGGACGCGACCTCGGTCGTGGTCGGCAACAGCGGCGACGACGCCAAGATTGCCATGTATCCCACCCGGCCCTGGCTGGACCGCGGCAACGGCGTCAACGACATCCGTCATCGCCTGGTGCTGAGCTACGTCGCCGAGCTGCCCCACGCCAGCGGCCTGCCCCGCGCGGCCGCGGCCCTTGTCAACGGCTGGAACACCAGCGGTATCCTCTCCGTACAAAGCGGCCTGCCCTACTCGGCAATGGTCAGCGGCAACCTGCTCAACGAAGGCAACTCCTACAACAACCGGCTGCCCGGCTCCAAGCGCAATGGCTACCATATGCCAATGACCTGGAGCTTCGATCCCCGCCTCTCGCGCAATGTTGAGATCAACAGCGAGCGCGGCATCAAGCTGCAACTCTTCGCCGAGGGCTTCAACCTCTTCAACCACTTCAACATCAACGCCGTGAACACCTACTCCGACGTGCTCTCCTCGGGCGTGCTGGTGCAAAAGACGGCCACGGCCTACCCGACATCGTACTTCGGCCTGCCTAGCGGCACTACCGGCCAGCGTATCTTCCAGTTGGGCAGCAAGATCGTCTTCTAAACCCGGCGCGGGCTTTTTGGCCTGAACCAACCAGAGAAAAGCCGTCCCGAGCCATCGGGGCGGCTTTTTCTTGCGCGCGGTTTTCGTTGCTTCCACGCACTCAACGGTCAAATCCCGTATTCTGTCATGCAGTGCATCCCGTACTCTTCCAGATCGGTTCGCTGGTTCTGCCGTCATATGCGGCGGTCGTGGCTCTGGGCGTGCTCGCGGCCCTGGCGCTCAGCCAAAGCACGGCGCGCAAGGTCCAGATCGACGCGGGCAAGCTGTGGAATCTTTCCATCCTGAGCCTGTTTGCAGCCATCGTTGCCGCGCGGCTGCTGCTGGTGGCCGCGAATTGGAGTCTGTTGCGCCTGCACCCGGCCTGGCTGCTGGGGTTGGCCATGGTCCATCACCCGCTGGTGGCCGGCGTGGGCGCGCTGGCCGGAGCCATTTGCGCTGTGATCTACGCCCGCCACGCCAAGCTGCCCCTGGCCGCCACCGCCGATACGTTGGCAGCGCCGCTGGCTCTGGGGCTGGCCTTTGAACAGAACGGCGCCCTGCTGGCCGGCTCCGGCTGGGGCGTGGAAGCCGAACCGGGGCTGCGCTGGGCCGTCACCTATACCAGCCCGCAGGCTGCCATCTGGAGCGGCACGCCGCTGGGCATAGCACTGCATCCCGTCCAGGCCTACGCGGCGCTGAGCTATTTTGCCCTCGCCATCTTTCTTTTTCTCTATTTGCCCATCCGGCGGCGCAGCGGCGACGTGGCCGGCCTAGGACTGATGGGCGCGAGCATCGCGATTTTCATGACCGAGCTGTGGCGCGACCGCGTGGGCCGCGGCTCGCTCTTCCACGGCGCGCTCGACGGACCGCAGATCGCCGCCCTGCTGCTGTTGCTGGCAGCGGCCTGGATGCTGCGCGAACGTAGTGGCGCTCCTCGCTTCGATACCATCGCAACCCGGACCGGAGATACGATCCAAGCATGAACTCCCCACGCACCATCGACGTACCCGCCGAGGCGGCTGGCCAGCGCCTCGATCAATTCCTCGCCGCGCAACTGGGCGACGTGAGCCGCGCTCGCGTACAACTGCTGATCGAGCAGGGCAACGTGCTGGTCGGCGGCAAGCAGGAAAAATCCTCTCTCAAACTGCGCGGCGGCGAGCAAATCTCCGTCACCGGCGAGGCGCATCCCGAGCCGCTCAAAGCCATCCCCGAGGCGATTCCCCTCGACGTGATCTACGAAGACGGCGATCTGGCCGTGATCAACAAGCCTGCCGGAATGATGGTTCACGCCGGCTCGGGCGCCAGCGACGACGCGCGCAGCCGGGGCACGCTGGTCAATGCCCTGCTCTATCGTTTTCAGTCGCTCTCTTCGAACGGCGGCGAGCTACGCCCCGGCATCGTGCACCGGCTCGACAAAGAGACCAGCGGGCTGATCGTGGTGGCCAAAAACGACCACGCGCATGCCGCACTGGGAGCGATGTTCTCTGGCCGGCGCATGTACAAAACCTATCTGGCGCTGGTGCACGGAACCGTCGCGCGCGACAAGGGCACCATCAACGCCGCCATCGGCCGCGATCCGGTGCGGCGCACGCGCATGACCACCCGGCCCACCGAAAATGCCCGCACCGCCATCTCGCATTACGAAGTCCTGCGCCGGCTGGAAACCCGCTTCGGCAAATTCACGCTGCTGCGCGTGCGCATTGAAACCGGCCGCACCCACCAGATCCGCGTGCATATGTCCTCGCTCGGCCACCCCGTCGTTGGCGACACGCTTTATGGCGCCGCGGCACTGCTGACGGGCGCGCAACAGCGCAAAGCCGCGTCGGAAAAGCTCCGGCTGGGCCGCAATTTCCTCCACTCCGCTCAACTGGAGTTCACTCACCCGATGACCGGCAAGCCAATGCGGCTGGAAGCGCCGCTGCCCGCCGAGCTCACCGATTTTCTGGCCCGCATCGAGGCTACTGCTCCTGGTTCGGAGCTGTGAGTTTTCACCTGCCTGCCATGCTGCCGGATTGCTACAATAGGAGCGTCATGACCCGGAAGTCTTTTACCTCTCTGGCCGGTGCCCGTTTGGGCAGCCGGTGGCTCTTCGTAGTTGCGCTTGCGGCTCAACCCGTGACCGCGGCGTTTGCCCAGCAACCTGCACAGAACCCCAGCACCGCACCCGCGCAGAACCCAAGCGCAGCGCCCGCACAAAATCCCAGCGCGCAGCTGCCGCAATCTGGCGATGCCTCCTCGGACCAAGGCGCTTACGTCATTAAGAGAAGCGTCAACGAGGTCAGCCTGATCTTCACGGTCTCTGACAGACACGGCCATTACATTCCCGATCTCAAGCAGAGCGACTTTGCCCTGCTCGACGACCAGAAGGCACCGTACAAGGTAAACACGTTCCACCAGCAGATCAATCTGCCACTGCGTGTCGGTCTCGTTATTGACGCCAGCAGTTCGATCCGCTCGCGCTTCCAGTTCGAGCAGCAATCAGCCTCGGAGTTTCTGCTGCAGGTGTTGCGCTCGAAGAACGACCGCGCCTTTGTCATGGGCTTCGACGTAACGCCGACGGTCACCGCCGACTGGACCAACGACCCGGACAAGCTGGCGACCGGCATCAACAAGCTCACCCCCGGCGGCGGCACGGCGCTCTTCGACGCGGTGTATTCGGCCTGCCACTCCAAGCTGCTCACCGAGCGCGCTCCCGAGCCCTTCCGCAAGGCCATCATCCTCATCTCCGACGGCGACGACAACCAGAGCCACGTCTACATCGACGAAGCCATCAAGGAGTGCGAGCGCGCCGAGACCATCGTCTACGCCATCAGCACCAACTGGACCCCCAGCCGCGGCCCGGGCGACAAGGTGCTGACCAAGCTGTCCGAGGAAACCGGCGGCGAGGTCTTCTTCCCGCCCTCGATCAACGAGATGGCCACCAGCTTTAAAAATATCGAGGATGAGCTGCGCAGCCAGTACGCGCTGGTCTACACGCCGGCCGACTTCAAGACCGACGGCTCTTTCCGCAGCATCTACCTGTACTGCAAAAACCGTAGCTACCAGGTACGCGCCAAGAAGGGCTACTTCGCGCCACGCGAATAAGTTAGATTTAATGCACCACTAAGATTGCAAAAGGAGCGCGGTTTTTTCCGCGCTCCTTTTGTTTTGCTGCTAATATTTTCGGCACTTTAGGTATCCCAATTCAGGACGTTTGATGGCTAGACTGTCCAAAAACGAATCACCTTGTAATTCCCTCATCAACTCCCTCATGAATTCCCCTCAAAGCACGATGAAATAGACGTGAGCAATTCCAGGCAACTCGTAAAGAATTGCCGCGGAGCGAGGGAAATCCGGTGATCCGTCAGGCAATCTCGTGCGATATATGCGCAGCGGAAAAGCGGCAAACCAACCACTGGTTCGTCGCCTACGAGCAAGGCGGCGAGCTGCGCGTGAGCGGATGGAATTCGCGGCACAAACTGCGTCCCGGGGCCAAGCATCTGTGCGGGCAAACCTGCCTGCATAAGCTGGTCGACGATTTCATGGCCCGCTCGATCGCCGTGCGCGCGCTGCGCACCGGCGAGGCCGACGACGTGGAAGCCGACGCGGCATTCACCACCGATACCAGCCTGACCACCGCCCCCTCCCACGCCGATTCGGACTCTTCGGCGCGTTTGCTGCCGGCGGCAGAAACAGCCCTCCCCAAAAGTATTGTTCGTCCACAACCTGAACTTGTCACCATGCCCCAACGGCCACGCCCGGAAGATTTTGCCTCCATTCCGGGCGAGCCGCCCCGCTATAACAACCGCAACTGGCGCGCCGAGGCCTGGGAACGGGAACGCGAGCGCGAACTTCGCGCCATCGAGAACCGTCCTGACATCGCCGAACGCCGCCGCTCCAGCGCCTGACGCATTTCTACAACCTGATACGCAATATGAAAGTGAAGGCTGTTATGTGGATCGATTTGGTTGTGTCGGTTTTGGCCCTGCTCCCGTTGTTTTTCACAAGCCGGATTCGTTCGCGTTACCTGCCTCCGGTTTCTAACTAAAGCTTCCCGGGGATTCTAGCTTGACGCTGCCCGTTCGGCGAGCATCGCCAGCAGTCCCGCCTCGTCCAACACCGGAATCTTCAGCTCGCGCGCCTTGTCGAGCTTGGAGCCGGCCTCTTCGCCTGCGACCACATAGCTGGTCTTTTTGCTCACTGAACCCGCGGTCTTGCCGCCGGCGGCCTCGATCTTCTGCTTGGCCTCGTCGCGCGACATCGTGGGCAGCGTGCCGGTGAGCACAAAGGTCTGCCCCGCCAGTTGCGTCGAGCGCTGTTTCTTCTCGGCCGTCATCTCGACGCCGGCGCTTTTGAGGCTTTCAACCAGAGCGCGGTTGGCCGGCTGCGCAAAAAACTCCAGGATCGACTGCGCGATGCGCGGACCCACCTCTTCCACCCGCTCCAACTCTTCGGCCGAGGCGGCTTCAAGCGCTTCCATCGATCCAAACTCCTGGGCCAGCAGCTCGGCCGTGCGCTCGCCGACAAAGCGAATGCCCAGCCCCATCAATACCCGTGCCAATCCTGCCTTTTTAGAGCCTTCTATCCCAGCTACCAGCGCGCTCGCAGACTTCTCGCCAAAGCGCTCCAGGCCGACTAACTGCTCCACGGTCAGTGCGAAGAGATCAGCGACGCTTTTCACCAGGCCGCGATCGAATAGTTGCTCGACCACCGCCTCGCCCAGCCCCTCGATATTCATTACATCGCGGCTGCCGAAGTGCAGCAGGCTCTCGCGCAGTTTCGCGGGGCAGTTCAGATTCACGCAGCGCCAGTCCACCTCGCCCTCGGCGCGCACCGCGGCGCTTCCGCATTCTGGACACTCCGAAGGAAAAGTGAACGCCAGTTCTCCGCGGGGATGACCGGCATCGGCAACCACTTCGACAATCTTGGGAATCACGTCGCCGCCGCGCTCGACCTTGACGTAGTCCCCGATCCTCAGCCCCAGCCCTTGAAGAAAATCCGCGTTGTGCAGCGTGGCGCGGCTCACCGTTGTGCCACCGATAAAGACCGGCGCGAGTTCGGCGACAGGCGTCAACTTGCCGGTGCGGCCCACCTGCACGGTGATCTCGTTGACCTGCGTGATGCCGGCCTTGGCCGTGAACTTGTAGGCAATGGCCCAACGCGGCGCGCGGCTCGTATAATCCAGTCGCTGCCGAATTTCCCGTGAGTTGAGTTTGAAAGGGCTCCCTGAGTCAGGCTTAAAAATCAGCCCAGAGTCGGCTTTGAAAACCACGCCGTCGATCTCGTAGCCAAGTGTAGCGCGCTCTGCTTCGGCCTGATCGATGAATTGATTCATCTCTTCAACCGAAGAGACTAATTTGCGATGAGGGTTAACCCGGAAACCTAGGACTGTCAACGCATTAAGTGTCGCCTGTTGGCCTTGCTGCCAAAAGTCGCCATCGACCAGCAGAAAGTATGCAAAGAAGACCAGCCCGCGGCCCGCGACGATCGAGGGTTCAAGCGTGCGCAGCGTTCCCGCCGCCGCATTGCGCGGATTCACCGCCGGCGCCAGCCCCTCGCGCTCGCGTTCCTCGTTTAGCCGCTCGAAGGCCGCTTCGGGCATTACCACTTCGCCGCGCACCTCCAGTGCCTGCGGCAGGCGAAGCTCTTGAAGCTTTTCAGCGGAGATCGACAGCGGCACGCTGCGAATGGTGCGGAGATTCGAGGTCACATCCTCGCCGGTCTGGCCGTCGCCGCGCGTCAGGCCATCGATCAGCCTTGCGCCGCCGCCCTCCGCCGGGCCGTAGCGCAGCGCCACGCTCAGCCCGTCCAGCTTCAACTCCGCCATATACTCGACCTGAATCTTTTCTCTCCGATCACGCATTTCCGTATTTAATGCGGAGAGGAACGAATCCCAGTCATCTTCGTCAGAGCTTTCGTCTATTTCGTAGTCCACTGCCAAACTGCGCGTCAGCAGATCACGGGCGCGCCGGTCCCAATCGGCCAATTCCTCGGCAGAATAGGCATTGTCAAGCGAGAGCATGGGCCGCGAGTGCTGCGCTTTTTTAAAGCCCTCGGCGGGTTTGCCGCCCACGCGCTGGGTCGGCGAATCGGCCGTCACCAGCTCCGAATGCGCGGCCTCAAGCCGCTTCAGCTCGTTCATCAGCGCGTCGTACTCGGCGTCGGAGACCTCGGGCGCATCGAGGACGTAATACAAATGCTCGTGGCGGCAGAGTTCCCTGCGCAGTTGTTTAATCTTCTGTGCGGCGTCTTGCTCGGTCATAGGATGGATTATAGTTTTGAGGGGGCACGGCTAAAGCCATGCCCTTTCAAAACCGTCGTTCATTTGCATTGCGCCTATCGTGCGGCGGCCCGCGAATCAACTTCGCAGGCCGCCGGTCGTTCTAGCTCCGCTAACGCCGCCAGCCACGCTAACGCCGCTTACTTCGCATCTTCCTTCAGCCCACGAACCTTGAGCATGGGCTCGATGCTGGGCTCGGCGCCGCGCCAGGTAACGTAGAGCTTTTCCAGGTCTTCGGTGTTGCCGCGCGAGAGCACCATCTGGCGGAAGCGGTCGCCATTGGCCCGCGTCAGCCCGCCGTGATCCTGGAACCACTGGAAGGCATCGTCGTCGAGCATCTCCGTCCACAGATAGGCGTAGTAACCGGCCGAGTAGCCATTGGCCCAGATGTGCAGGAAGTAGCTGGAGCGGTAACGCGGTGGCACAGCATCCAGAGCCAGATGGGTTTTCTTCAGCGCCTCGCTCTCGAAGGCATCAGGATTTTGCACCGGCGCGGTCACCGGGATCGTGTGCCAGGCCAGATCCAGACGGGCCGCGGCCAGCAGTTCGGTAAGCGCGTAGCCCTGGTTGAAGGTCCGCGACTTCTTGATCTTGGCCGCCAGTTCGGCCGGCATCGGCTCGCCGGTCTTGTAGTGTTTGGCAAAGTGCGCAAAGACCTCGGGATTGGTTGCCCAGTGCTCGTTGAACTGCGAGGGGAATTCGACGAAGTCGCGCGGCGTCTGCGTGCCCGACAGGCTGGGATACATGGTGTTGGCAAAGATGCCATGCAATCCGTGGCCGAACTCGTGGAACATGGTGGTCACGTCGTCGAAGCTGATCAGCGCGGGCTGGCCGGGCGCGGGCTTTTCGAAGTTGGCCACGTTGAAGATCACCGGCAGCGTGCCCAGCAACTTCGATTGCGTTACCAGCGAGTCCATCCACGCGCCGCCGTTCTTGTTGTCGCGCTTGTAGTAGTCGCAATAGAACAGCGCCAGCGGCTTGCTATCGGCATCGAAGACCTCGAAGACGCGCACGTCGGGCTGATAGACGGGAATGTCTTTGCGCTCTTTGAAAGTGAGCCCGTAGAGCCGGTTGGCCGCGTAAAAGACGCCGTTTTCCAGCACGTTGTTCAGCTCGAAATAGGGCTTGATCTGCGACTCGTCCAGATCGTATTTGGCCTTGCGGACCTGCTCGGCATAAAAATCCCAGTCCCAGGGCGCGAGAGTGAAGCCGCCCTTTTGCGCGTCGATCAGATCCTGAATGTCCTTGGCCTCGCGGTTGGCGCGCGCCGTGGCCGCGGGAACCAGCGCTTCAACAAAATGAATCGCCGCCTCGGGTGTCTTGGCCATCTGGTCGGTCAGGTTCCAGGCCGCGTAGTTGTCAAAGCCCAGCAGTTTGGCCTTTTCGGCGCGCAACTGCGCCAGCCGGGCAATGGTCGCGCGGGTATCGTTGGCATCGCCGCGCTCGGCACGGTTCCAGGAGTTCTCGAAGATCGCCTGCCGCGTGGCGCGGTTGGTGAGCGAATCGAAGATGGGCTGCTGCGTGGTGTTCTGCAGCGGAACCACCCAGCCCTGCTGCTTGCGCCCCTCGGCCGCCTGCGCCGCCGCCGCCAGTTGCGCATCGCTCAGGCCCGCCAGCGTCTTGGCATCGGTGGTCGCATAGGCACCGTTCTTGGCCGCGGCCAGCAACTTCGACATGAAGTCGTTGGAGAGCGTCGATTCCTCTTCGTTGAGCTTTTTCAGCTTAACCTTGTCGGCATCGGAAAGATTCGCGCCAGCTTTGACGAATTGCTGATAGTCGTACTCGACCAGCCGCAACGATTCGGCATCGAGGCCCAGCGTGACGCGCTTGTCGTAGATGGCCTTCACGCGCGCGAAGAGCTTGGCGTTCAAGTAAATCGCGTCCTGATGCGCGGCCAGCCGCGGCGCCTCGTCGGCTTGAACCTTTTGCAACTCATCATCGAGATTGGCGCCGGTGACGCAGTTGAAGACCAGCATCACGCGCGAGAGCAACTGCCCGGAGCGCTCCATGGCGACGATGGTGTTGTCGAAGGTGGGCGCGGCGGAATTGTTGGCGATGGCCTCGATCTCTTGAATCTGCCCCGCCATTCCGGCATCGATGGCCGGCTGATAGTCGCTGTCCTTGATCTTGTCGAAGGGTGGCGCCTGGAAGGGCAGCGGGCTGGATGCGTAAAACGGATTGCCCGGCCCGAAGGCGGCGGGCGTTTGTGCGGTGGCGGAAGCGCCAATTGCAACAGAGATTGCCAAGGTAATAATGCTCCTCTTCATCCAATCGATCCGTAATTGCTGCATGCGATGGGCCCCTCATGTAGCCCATGGGTCCTCACTCGATTCTAGGACACGATCGCAAGGCGGCCGCGGTGCATTTCTGCCGGCGAATTCCAGCATCGGCGCTGCCGCCATGTATCATCCTTGAAAAAGGATTGCCGCCTGGATGGAACCCGTTACGCATTTTCTTGCCGGCGCCTGCATGGGCCGGGCTGGATTAAACCGCAAAACCGCTTATGCCACCCTCGCCGCCACGCTGGCCGCCGAAGCCGCCGACCTGGACGTGGTCTGGTCGCTGGCCGGGCCGGTCGCCGCGCTCAAACACCATCGCGGTATCACCCACACCTTTTGGGCCGTGCCCGTGGTCGCTGGCGTGGTGGTCGGCGCGATCTGGCTCTACAATCGCTGGCGTCCGCAACGCCCCAACGCGCAGCCCGTGCATTGGGGCTGGCTCTATCTCACGGCTTTCGTTGCCGCGCTCAGCCATTTGCTGCTCGACTGGACCAACAACTACGGCGTGCGGCCCTTCTTTCCCTTCAACGCGCATTGGTACGCGGGCAGCTTCATGTTCATCGCCGAGCCGGTGCTCTGGGCGCTGTTTTTCCTGGCCTTCGTCATGCCCTGGTTACTCGCGCTCGCCGACCGCGAGATCGGCGCGCGGCAAAAAAACTTCCGCGGCCAGGGCTGGGCCATCTTCGCGCTCTGCGGCATGTTGATCCTCGGCTGCCTGCGCTGGTCCGAACACGCGCGGGCGCTGACCATGCTCAACGACACGCCGATCACGTCGGAATCCGCTCTTCGCGCCGCCGCCGAACCTTACCCGATCAATCCCTTCCACTGGCACGGGATCGTCGAGACCGCCGATTTTTACCAAACCGCCGAAATCGACACGCGCACCGGAGCAATGGAAAGCGATCCGCGGCAGAATGTGCTCTTCAAGCCCTCCTGGACGCCATCCGTCGAGACCGCCAAACACACGCCGCTGGGCCAGGTTTATCTGGACTGGGGAAGCTGGGCGGTGGTGCGCGACCTCGGCCAACAACCGATTCCCGGCCTTGCGCCGCCGCAACTGGCGCCCTTGCGTTCCTGGACCACAGTTGGCTTCTCCGACCTGCGCTTCGACTACGCCTACCTGCCGGCCCGCAGGCGAGAACACCTCCTCAGCGGCATGGTTTATGTCGTGGATGGCCGCGAAGAGGCCGGAGCGATGCTCAATGGAAAGATACAAAAATAATCCTACTTTGATCGGGGCAGAAAAGTTTTCCATGCGGCAGAAGGCTCCCAGTTGACCGCGCCGCCTCCGCACTGGACAATGGAGTAAGCTGCTGAATTTAGATTGATGTATCCTAAGCCCGGCTGCTCCGGGAACTGTTCGATCGAGAGGTGTTCATGTCCGCTTATCTGCTTCTGCTGGTTGCTGTGTTGTCTCGAGTTGTGCCCCATGCGGGGTGGTGGAACTTTACGGCGGTAACCGGCGGGCTGCTTTACTTTGGCGCGCGGCGTCCGTGGCGCGAGATGCTGGCTCCTTTGGCCGCGCTGGTGGCCACTGACGCCTACCTCACCGTTTGCGTCTACCATTTCAGCTTCCGCTGGCACGATTACGCGATTACTTGGGGCTGGTCCTTGGCGGCGATCGCGCTGGGCCGGGTATTGCTCGCCAAGCGCACCAGCTTCGTCCGCGGCGCCAGTGCGGCGCTGCTGGGCCCGACCTCGTTCTTCGTTGTCTCCAACTTCGGCGTCTGGCTCTTCGGCATGAACACGTATCCGCACACGCTGGCCGGCCTGGGCATCTGCTATTGGAATGCGATTCCCTTCTACCGCAACGACCTGATGGCGACCTCGGCGGTGCTGGGCGTCATGCTCGGCGTGCCCGCGCTCGCGCGCCGCATGAATGCAACACACTTGCACCAGCAAGTTGCTGACAGGTAATTCGCTTGCGGACGTTCAGAAGTAATTACCTATCGACAGAACCGGAAGCGTTGTGGGTTGGATACCTCAAAGACCTTTAACCCACAACGCCCGAAGCAAAAACAAGAACTAGAGCAAAAGTTTCGCACAGCAGCCTCCGCAGCTTCGGCATGGATAATTTGCCAGATCCATGCTTATGAAGATGCTCAAGAACCACTCCTTCTGCGTCGAATGCAGAGATATTTCTTTCCTTTTTGCACAACCTATCAGTTATCATGTGATTACTCATTAAAACAGTCAAAGTGAACCCATTGCTCATGACTGTCGAAAAGCGTGTACCCGCTTGATTTCAATTAATGCGAGGCACAGAGAAGCAGTCTGCAGCTTTTCCTAAGCACGTTTTTTGTACGGTTACGAGCAACAAAAAACCGAATAGGACAGCCATGCCATCTTCAATACTCCCTAAGACGGCACGTGTAGAAGTGCTTGATTCCTTGCGTGGGCTTGCCGCCCTCACGGTTGTGTTCGGCCATTTTCGCAATCTTTGGGATGGCCACGCGCAACCAAAAGTCGTCCAAATCTTCCTTCTGCTGCCGCTAAGATTAATTTCTTCTGGCCATGCCGCAGTATTGTTTTTCTTTCTTCTTAGCGGATTCGTGCTATCAATCCCAATCATCCGGGATGGAACACAAGTCTATCATATTTATCTCATCCGCCGAATATGTAGAATTTATATCCCATACCTCTTCGCACTTGCATTCGCAGTACTGGGCGCCTACTACTTACACGACAACCTGCCTCTGAGTCCTTGGTTTCAAAGGACGTGGAGCCAAGCGCCCAATTGGAACCTAGTTGGACAGCATGTGCTCTTCCTAGGCGAATATAAGTGTGACCAATTCAACGCTGCGTTCTGGTCGCTCATCGTTGAAATGCGCATCTCCATCATCTTTCCCCTGCTTTGCTGGATCGTTCTGCGCATCAGACCAATTTACTCCGTAGCAACAACACTTTTACTATCTATAACTTGGAATTGGATCAGCCTGCATCAGCCTACCAAAGCACTGCAAGCGCTAGCCACCCTTCATTTTCTTCTCTTCTTTGTCATTGGAATTCTTCTCAGCCAATACTCGAGCACAATCGCCAAGTACTATCTTCGTCTTTCACAACGAACCAAAATCATGGCGATTCTCTCCTCTGTCGTACTATACGCATTCGGTCCGGTGCTAGGTGGAGCAACATTCACTACTTTTGACGCGCCCATTACAGACTGGATTTCAGGTCTAGGTGCCGCGGGCATTATTGTTTTCGCACTTAACTCGGCCGGGATGCACAAGACTCTCCTGCATCCAATTTGTAAAATCCTAGGCAAGCTTTCCTACAGCATGTATCTCATGCACGCCACAGTACTCTTCACCCTTATCCATCTGCTATATGGCCGCTGTAACTATGTCGTTATCTTCGCGGCCTACATGATTTGCGTAGCAATTATCACATGGTTGTTTTACCTGGCAGTAGAGAAACCATCGATACGCATTGGAAGATATCTCGGACAAGTCCTCAAGAAAAGCAAAGACGAAGAACGTACGATTGCAGTTGTCTGACGTACCCATTCTCGACCGCAATTTACCTGTCGAACAGATCGTCACCCGTCCGCCGATTGCGGTCTTTGAGATTCTCTCGCCCGAAGATTCGCTCATGCGGATGATGGCCAAGCTGGCCGACTACGAACGCATGGGGATCAAGACCATCCTGGTGCTCGACCCCAACGGCAGTCATTTCCGCTATGCGAATGGCGGCCTGGAACCGCTGCCGCCCGAGCCCTTCGGCCTTCCCGGCAGCAGTTGCCGCTTCGATCTCGCCGAAATCGAAAAGTTGTTGGACTAGCCAGTGTTCTGGTCTCTGAAGCAGGCATGATAAAAATTCTGTCATCCTGAGCTTCGTTTGCCGCGTTTTTTGCGGCAAACGAAGTCGAAGGATCTGCGGTTGTTCAGCAACGAACTTTAGACTCACCACACCAGCTTCGCCTCAGTCTTCCAGCAGCTTGCCCGCGCGTTTTTTCCCGATCCACCACCACACAATCGCCACCGCGGCCAGCACCGCGACAATCAGCACCATTATCTTGGCGTGATGGGCCACCAGGTCAACCGCGCCCGGCCCCAGCTTGAGCACCAGCAACGAGAGAGCCAGCCAGCGCAGCAGCCTGCCCACCACAACAGCCAGCAGAAAATCCACCACCCGCATCTCGAAGACACCGGCGGCGAAGACAAACAGCTTCCACGGCGTGGGCGGCGGCATCATCGAAGGCACCAGCACGGCCAGAAACTCCTGGCGCTGGAAGCGGGCGCGCAACTTCTCGAACCGCTCGCGGTTGACGCGTTTGAGCAAAAACAGCTCTCCGCCGGCGCGGCCAATGCCGTAGGGCACCAGTCCGCCAATCGCCGATCCCAGCGCGGCGATCAGGCAATACAGCCAGAAATGGCCCTTGTCGTTCCAAACGTAGAGCGCCAGAATCGCGTCCATGGGCACGGGCAGGCTCGAAGAATCCAGCAACGCCACCGCGCCAATGCCCCACAGCCCCCACTTCAATAACGCCGGTAGAATCACCAGCTTCCACTTCGCCGCCACCAGCGCAAAAAAATGCTTCAAAGGCTCTCCCCTTCCGGCCCATACCGCGTCAATTCAATAAGAACCATTGTACGAGGCGCGCGCCGCGCCGCCCCAGGGGCTCTTGCCCACGGCGTCGCCGGAGATGAGAAAATAGATGTAGCGGCTGGCTCCGGCGAGCTGGCCCGTGCCCAAGCTTTTATTTGGAAAGGTTCCGCAGGATCGCATGCCCACCAGCGAAGTTCCAGTTGAATCCAACGATCCCCAGGGACCCTCCGAGAAGAGTTCCGCGCAGCAGACTCCGCTGACCGGCGCCATTCTCGGCCTCGATCCGAATCCCCAGCCGCTTCCCGAGCCCAGCGCGCCCGCTTCACCCATCGTGAGCGGCTCGCGCTGGATCGATTACGATACCCACGAATTGCTGGAGATGATCAGCGAGCTCGAGGACGAGCGGCGCTGGGCGCGTTTCCGCGAGGGCATGTTGTGGGCGGTTCTGCTGCACATCATTCTGATTTCGGCCATCACCTGGATTCCGACCTACGTCTTCAAAGTGCCCAAAGTCATCGATCCCTTCGAGGCCATCAAGCAACGCAAGGATCTGACCTATCTGGACATGCCTCCCGACGTGCTGCGCAAGCCGCTGCCCAAGGTCGCGCCCCGGCCGCTCTCCCAAGACAAGCCGCTCATCGACAAGAAGACGATGGACGAGATGAAGCGCCAGGCGCCCCCGCCGCCCGTCGAGCAGCCGCAGGCGCAGACGCCCGAGCAAACCAAGCCACAGGTTGCGCCTTCGGTCCAGCCGAGCCAGCCCTCGCAGGCGCAGGTTGAAGCGCCGCACCCGGCCGCCGTGCCCGCCAAGCCCAACTTCGCCTTTGGCTCGCAGAACCCCGCCGACCAGCTCCGCGAAGACATGCGCAACGCCATGCGCGGCCATGGCCAACAGACCTACGGCGCGCCGAGCAGTGGCCGCGGTGGCAGTCTCTCCCTACATCCCGGCGCGGGCACCGGCGGCGTCGAAGTCCTCAGCGACACACAGGGCGTCGACTTCACCTCCTGGCTCTCCCGCTGGCACTACATCACCGAGCGCACCTGGGATCCACTGATTCCCGACGAGGCCAATCCGCCCATCAGCAAGAAGGGCATCGTGGCCGTTCGCTTCAAAGTCCTGCCCAACGGCCAGGTCACGGAGATGCAGCTTGACGGCCGCTCCGGCGACACCGGCTACGACCGGGCTGCCTGGGGCGCCATCACGGGATCGAACTATCCGCCGCTACCCCGCGAGTTCCACGGGCCGTATCTGGAGCTGCGCGCCTACTTCCTCTACAACGTGGAGCCGCGATAAATATTCCGATTCGAATTACCAGATCATGCCATGTCAAATCCGACCGTACTCTTCAGTTCGCAACTTCTGATTCCGACGCTTTACGACTATTCGCCCTCTTCCGAGAAGGTTCTCCGCTTCTTTAATTGCTTGGTAGAAGAGGGCCTGCTCGTTTCGCAGATCGAGGTTCGACTACGACTACCTACTGATGAAGTGATGTATGCTACAAACGCGAAAACGGGTGAGCAAATCCCAATCGGAAAAAGAATGGTGGACATTGGGGTCTCGACTCTACATGAGGCCATCGAGCGCATAGATAATTCCGCACGCTACATCCTCTCTCTCCACAGTTTTGTTCCGGTATCGGCTCTTCCACTCGACCTTCGTCATGAGGATGGCTCCCGCATTGATCCGTCCCGTATTTGTAAACTCCATGTCAGCTGCATTCAAAGTGAGAGACGAATCCAACTCAGCGAACCTTGGCATGAACACCTTCGCACCTTTCTAGTGCCCGAGGAAAAGTCCAATCAAGCGTGCCTTAGATGCGGCGCTATCCACACTCTCGAAGACGAAGTACAACCCAGATTCTATATTGAGTTTAGTTGTCGCGAGGCTTTCTTCCCCAGCTTCAAAGAATCGCGTGAGTCGATGAGAGCAGACACGTTGGCCAAAATTCAAGAGGCTTTCGGAACGGAATTATTCTTTGGCCGATTCTTTCATTGATTCGTAGGTGTCATCAGGTGAAAGATTCTGTCGCCCGCTCAAGCGGGCTTTAGGTTTTCGGACGGCCTGCCACCCAGGACTTCCGCCCTGGGCTAGCATCGACCGGCCCCTGACAACGATTCCAGCAGGAATCGCTCGCCTCGTATCCGCTTCGAGCGCGTCATAAGCTTTTGTCACTTCTTCGCAAAGCCAGTTCTCCAAATTACAAGTTTCAGTCTAAATCGCATCTTCGCGGCTCGTTTTCATCGCGTTTCTATCTTCTCACTCGCGTGGTCTGGATGCTTTGGCGAGTTGAGTGAAATCCCGTCCTGCTCCAGCAGCGCCTCGTAGATTGGCGTGTGCCGCCAGTGCCGCGCCAGCGCGAAGGCGCTCATGTTGGCGATCATCATGGGCAGCACCAGCCCGTAGCCGCCCGTCATCTCGAAGATGATCAGGATCGAGGTCATGGGCGCGCGCACCACGCCGGCAAAGACCGCGCCCATGCCTACCACGGCAAAGGCGCCGATGGCGTCGGCCGGATGATGGAAGACCGTCACGTCCAGATAGCCCACCGCGCCGCCTAGCATTCCGCCCATGAACAGCGACGGCGCAAAGATGCCGCCGGCTCCGCCACTGGAATACGAAGTAACCGTCGCCGCCAGTTTCAGCAGGCACAACGCCGCCATTGCAGTAACCGGCAAGTTGCCCAGCAGAGCTTGCGTCAAGGTCTTGTACGGGTCGCCGGCAATGCCGTTCTGGCGCAGCCAGCAGATCGCCACCACCGCCATTGCGCCCGTGGCCGCCGCGCCAATCGCCGGTTGCAACCATTTGGGCACGTGCTTGAGCCGCCGGAACCAGCCGCGCAGCCAGAGCAGTGAATCGGTAAATGCCACTGAAACCAGCGCCGCCAGCAGCCCCAGCAGCGCGTACCAAAGCAGCGACGAGGCTTTAGTGAGCGTGTAGCTCTCCAGGCGCGGCGCATGAAAGACGGGATTCACGCCGAGAATCGAGTGCTCGACGACGGCGGCTAGCGCCGCCGCCACAATCACGCCGGAGAGCATGGTGTGGTCCAGCGTGCCGATCAACTCCTCCAGCGTAAAGGTCACCGCGGCAATCGGCGCGTTGAAGGCCGCCGCGATTCCCGCCGCCATGCCCACCGAGGTCATGCGTTTGCGGTTCACCGGGCTTAGCCGCGCCACGCGCGACAAAAAGCTGCTCACCCCGGCGCAGATGTGCACCGTCGGACCCTCCAGGCCCAGCGATGCGCCACTGCCCAACTGCCAGACGCAGAGCACGAATTTGCCCACTGTTTCTTTGAGCGTGATCGCGCCATGGCGAAAGGTGTAAGCCGCCTTGACTTGCGGAATACCGCTACCCGCCGCCGCCGGCACCCAGTATTTGAGCGCCAGCCCGGACACCAGTCCGCCAAAGGCCGGCGTCAGAATCGTCCACCAGATCCAGGCGTGGCCAGGCGCGGCAATCGCGCGGTCGATCAGCAGCGTATAGCACCAGCCCACACCAAGGTGAAAAGCCACCGCCGCCAGCCCGCACAATCCACCAGCCACAATCGTCAATGCCAGCAGCCGCTGCCGTTCGTTCGGCACGCGCCGCGTGAACCACGCAAAAAATCGCGCAAAAAGCTCCTCAATATTCGCCCAGCTTTTCAATGGAAAAACGACCTCGCTGCAAAAAACGCATACTTCCAGTATAGGAGCGCGATTTTTGTATATCGTGCAAACACGCATTCCGTTTTTGCCCCCGTCGGCTTCACCTGGTGTCGATGCCCACGTTAGAATCGTTGCGTACGCCATGCGCCCACTTCCCATCGCCGCCCCATCGCTCAAGCGCTTCCGCCACGGCCGCCCCGACCGTGGACGTTGACCCCACCCGCTGAGTAATCTAATTGGGAATCTGAAATCCGCCGAAGAACAACCGCAGGTTCTTCGACTTCGTTTGCCGCAAAACGCGCGGCAAACTACGCTCAGGATGACAGAGCTTTTATGATGTATATCTCAGAGAGAGAACGCGAACGCCGCTCGTTTCAAACCCCATCCGCCAAGAGCGCGGAGAGAAAGGCATTCCCCGATGAACAGCTTTGATAGCCGCTCGACACTCAAGCTCGGCAGCCGCTCCTTCACTTACTACCGCCTTCCCACGCTCGCCGCGCGCGGCCTCAACCTGGCGCGTTTGCCCTTCAGCCTGAAGATTCTGCTGGAAAACCTGCTGCGCCGCGAAGATGGCTCCTCGGTCACCGCCGCCGACATCGAATTTCTGGCCAACTGGAACCCCAAAGCCGAGCCCAGCCGCGAAATCGCTTACATGCCGGCGCGCGTGCTCATGCAAGACTTCACCGGCGTTCCGGCGATCGTCGATCTGGCCGCCATGCGCGATGCCATCAAGGCCCTCGGCGGCGATCCCGAGCGCGTCAATCCTCTCGCCCCGGCCGAGCTGGTCATCGACCACTCCGTGCAGATCGACGAATACGGCACGCCCCAGTCCTATCAATCCAACGCGCTGCTCGAGTTCCAGCGCAACCGCGAACGCTATGCCTTTCTCAAGTGGGGCCAGTCAGCCTTCCGGAATTTTTCCGCCGTGCCGCCGGGCATGGGCATCTGCCATCAGGTGAACTTGGAATATCTGGCGCGCGTGGTCTTTACCAGTGAAGCGGGCAGCGAAACACTTGCTTACCCTGACACGCTGGTCGGCACCGACTCGCACACCACGATGATCAACGGCCTGGGCGTGCTGGGCTGGGGCGTTGGCGGCATCGAGGCCGAGGCCGCCATGCTCGGCCAGCCCATCTCCATGCTTGTTCCGCAGGTCGTCGGCTTTAAACTCACCGGCAAACTGCGCGAAGGCGCCACGGCCACCGATCTGGTTCTGACCGTCACGCAGGCGCTGCGCAAGTTGGGCGTTGTTGGCAAATTTGTTGAATTCTATGGCCCCGGCGTAGCGGAGTTGCCGCTGGCCGACCGCGCCACGCTCAGCAACATGGGCCCTGAATACGGCGCCACCTGCGGCATCTTCCCCGTCGATGCGGAAACGCTCAATTACCTGCGCCTCTCCGGCCGCGGCGAAGAGCAAATCGCGCTGGTCGAGGCCTACTACAAAGAGCAGGGGCTCTTCCACACCGCCGAAATGCCCGAGGCCGAGTACTCGCAGACCATCGCGCTCGATCTTGCCACCGTCGAGCCCAGCGTCGCCGGACCCAAGCGGCCGCAGGATCGCGTTCTGGTGAAAGACGCCGCAGCGGGCTTCACGCAACAGTTGCCCTCGCTGCTCGCGCCCACGGCCAAGCCGCTCGGCTCGCGCAAGGCCGAGCCGTGGCCACGCACCGCCGTCGCCGATGCCGCAGAAAAAGATCCCACACTCGCCGCCGCCCCGGTTGAAACCCGCTTCGGCGTCGCGCCCGATAAGTATCTCGATCATGGCTCGGTGGTCATCGCATCGATCACCAGTTGCACCAACACCTCGAATCCTTCGGTGATGATCGCCGCCGGCCTGGTCGCGAAAAAGGCCGTCGAAAAAGGGCTCGCCGTTCCGCCGTGGGTCAAGACCTCGCTGGCGCCGGGCTCGCGCGTGGTGACAGATTACTACCAGAAATCCGGCCTGCTGCCCTATCTGGAAAAGCTCCGCTTCCACGTCGTCGGCTATGGCTGCGCGACGTGCATCGGCAACTCGGGACCGCTGGCGGCCGATGTATCGAAGTCCATCGCCGAGCACGGGCTGGTTGCCGTCAGCGTGCTCTCGGGCAACCGCAACTTCGAGGGCCGCGTCAACGTCGAGGTGCGCGCCAACTATCTCATGTCGCCGCCGCTGGTCGTCGCCTACGCGCTGGCCGGCCGCATCGATCACAACTTCGACGCCGATCCGCTGGGCACTGACGCAGCGGGCAACGCCGTGTATCTGCGCGATCTGTGGCCCACGCAAGCCGAAATCGCCGCGGCCATCGCGAGCTCGGTTTCGAGCGAAGGCTTCCGCAAAGAGTACGCCACGGTCACGAAGGGCGACGCCAACTGGCAGGGGCTCAGCTTCCCCTCGGGCGGCGTCTACCAGTGGGAGCCGGACTCGACCTACATCCGCCGCGCGCCTTACTTCGACGGCATCGCGCTCACGCCCGCGCCCGTCACCGACATTGTTGGCGCGCGCGTGCTGGCCGTTCTTGGCGACTCCGTCACTACCGACCACATCTCGCCGGCCGGCTCCATCAAAGCCAACGGACCGGCGGGAAAATATCTTGCCGAACATGGCGTCAAACCCGCGGATTTCAACTCCTACGGCTCGCGGCGCGGCAATCACGAGGTCATGGTTCGCGGAACCTTTGCCAACGTGCGGCTCAAAAATAAACTCGCGCCGGGGACGGAGGGCGGCGTCACGCGCCTGCTGCCCGAAGGCGAGCAGATGCCGATCTACGACGCCAGCGTAAAGTACGCCGGGCGCGGCACTCCACTCATCATTCTTGCCGGCAAGGAGTACGGCTCGGGCAGTTCGCGCGACTGGGCCGCCAAGGGACCAAAGCTCTTGGGCGTTCGCGCCGTCATCGCCGAAAGCTTCGAGCGCATCCACCGCTCGAACCTGGTGGGCATGGGGATTCTGCCACTGGAATTCGCGCCAGGCGAAAACGCCGCCTCGCTCGGCCTCACCGGCGAAGAAGTCTTCGATTTCTCCGGACTGACCGCGCTGCTACATGAAAAATTCGCCAATGGCCGCGTGCTCAAGGTGGTTGCCACCAGTTCCGATGGCAACAAGAAGCAGTTCCACGCAGTGGTCCGCATCGACACGCCGCAAGAGATCGAGTACTACAATCACGGCGGCATCTTGCAATATGTGTTGCGGCAGTTGGCGGCCAAGTAGTCTGCTGCCATTGCGGCGCCGATTAAACAAAATCTGAAGGCCCTGAGCGAGTCACCCTATTCAATGGACCGGCCGCTCAGGGCTTTTTCTACAGCGAAAGAAAATTGGCGCACGCCGCTTCCCATCTTCCGCAAGCAATTCCCTACCCTTGGGATTTATCGCTTGCACGATCGTCGCGCTACGTTCATGATGATTGCTTGTAGTCCATCTTCCAGTGAAAGTTGTGCCCCCATGCCGATTCCTGTTCTTAAACCCACCACGGCCCATAGCGAGACCTTTGCCGGCGTTACTTATCACGTTGAAGGCGAACTTGTTCCGGTGTTGCATCTTGAACTCGATGGAGTGCCGGTCTACTTCGAACACTACATTCTTCTCTGGAAAGACCTCAATATCCGGATCGGAATCCGCCCGCTGCAAGGAGCACTGAAGCGCGTGCTGGCCGGAATGCCCGTCTTTCTGACCGAAGCCGGCGGTCCGGGCCAGATCGGATTCAGCCGCGATGGCGCGGGCCATATCTTCGCTCTTCATCTCAACCAAGGCCAGGGAATCGACATCCGCGAGCATCAATTTCTTGCCGCCACCGGCAACGTCGAATACTCCTTCTCGCGCGTGAAGGGCATCACCAACATGCTGCTGGGCGGTACGGGATTCTTTATCGACCACTTCCACACGCCGTTCGGCAACGGCATCGTATGGCTCCACGGTTACGGAAACGTCTTTGAGGTCACGCTGGGCCCCGGCGAACAGATCGATATCGAGCCGGGCGGATGGGTCTATAAAGATTCCACGGTGCAAATGGACACACAGTTCCAGCGGCTCACCACAAGCCTATTCGCCAGCGCCAACAATTTGGTATGGAACCGATTCACTGGCCCAGGGAGGGTCGGTATCCAATCCATGTACGTGCACACGCCAACATCGGATTAGCGCGGCATATTCCGGAATCATACGCGACTGGGGTTGTCGGGGACGTTGCAGGTATTGCAACATCCCCGCGGAGAGATTTGCTACATCGCCAAAATTTTTCGGTATGACGATAGCGGTCAGACATGTGGCCCGATCCAAAAAACGGATCATCGTCCGCTGTCTTCAGCGCGTCCGCTTTTCCTCTTCCAGCACGGCGTCGAGAATGCCGCGCAGGTTGGCGGTGCGGGCCCGGCCCAGATGCGGATCGGCCACGGAAGATTGCGAGAGTTCGTCGGCCAGATTCAGCGCCGCCAGAACGGCCACGCGCAGCGAGTCCGCGGTGGTGCCGTGAGCGGCCACGGCGCGCATCTTGGCGTCAACGCGCGCGGCCAGCTCACGAATATGCTCCGGGTCCTGGCCGGAAAGGTGATAGATCTGGTCGTAAATCTCGACCGTCACATAACCACCCGGATGACTATTCCGGTCCCCGGCCATTGATCCCTCACAGTTCCAACGTATCTAGTTCGGCCAGCAGACGCTCGACGCGCTGCCGCACATTGTCGCGCTCGGTACGCAGGGCATGCACTTCGCTCTGCAACTGGTCGACGACCGGGATCTGCGCCTGCAGCCGTGCTTCGGCCTGGGAGGCACGCTCCTCGGCATCGGCACGCGACTGCCGCTCGCGCTTGACCAGATCGACGGCCCGCCGGATGCGCTCTTCCAGAGCGGAAAACTCGTCGCTACTGACAGCCAAAGTTGCCGGCTCGGCGGCCGGTTCATTGGTGGGTTCGGTGGTGGGTTCCGGCGCCGTCGCGACAGCCTCTTCGGCCGCTGGCTCGGGCTCGGCTACCTGTTCTTCATACGACTCGCGCGGCTCTTCCGCGGTCTGGGTTTCGACTGGTGTTTCCAACGCAACATCTGGTTCAAAAAACGTATCCGGCATCGGCTTTCTCCCCTGCGAACCGTTCCTGGTTCCGTTCGAGTATATCGCTTATCGAAGCGCCGTTGGGATTTAAACTCGCAGCCGCGCACCAGCTTGATTAACAGCCTCGACAACACGCGCCTGGAAGCTCTGCAGCTCCTCTTCGCGCAAGGTACGGTCCGCGGCTTGGAATGTGGCGCCGACCAGCAACGCATATTCGCCCTTGCCCAGCCGCGCGTCGCGGAAGACCTCGCGGACCCGCCAGTCAACCAGCTCGGAAATCTTGAGCGCGGCCAAGGCCTGGTCGATCTTCTCCCAGCCGATGCTCTCATCCAAAACCAGTGAAAAATCGCGCCGCACCGGCTGGAAGCGCGAGATTTCGCACGAGGCGGGCACACGCAATGGCAGTTCGTAGAGCCGGTCCAGATACAGCTCGCCGACAAAGACCGCCTCTTTGATCTTGCGCGCTGCGGCCAGCCGCGGATGCAGTTGGCCGAACCAGCCCACCGTAAGCCCCTCGGCCACCACGCGCGCAGCACGATACGGATGCAACCACTCAGGCGTCAGCCCTGCTTCGGCCGGAAAGCGGTCGAAGTACATGGAGCGAGTCTGGAAGCGCTCCATGGCCTGCTCGACCACGCCCTTCACGTCGTGGAAGTCGATAACGCGGCCGGCGTGCAGCGCGCTCTCGGCGGCCAGGCTGCCGACGGCGCCAAAGGCCAGCGACGGCCGCTCATCCACCTTTTCCGTCGTACCGCTGAAAACCGTTCCCAGCTCGAACAGGCGCACATCGGCCACATCGCGATTCAGGTTGCCGGCCACCATCGCCAGCATGCCCGGCACCAGCGACGGCCGCAGCACGCCCGCCTCTTCGCTGAGCGGGTTGCCCAGCGGAACCACCTGCGCCGGTTGCGGTACGGTCAGCGCTGCCTCGGCCGCCGAGCAGAAGGTGCTGCCGATTGCCTCATGGAATCCGGCCGCGCGCATCACACCACGCAGCGTGGCCTCTTTCTGCGCCCAAGGCAACGCGCGCACGCCACCGCCAAAGGCCGGCAACGTGTTGGCAAAACGGTTGTAGCCGTAAACGCGTGCGATCTCTTCGATAAGATCGATCTCGCGCTCCACATCGAGCCGCCAGCTGGGCAGCGTCACCAGCCAGGCATCTTTGCCATCGGCCGCTAATTCGCAACCCAGCGCCTGCAAAACTTTTTCCACCGTCGCGGCGGTAATGCCCTCTTCGTCAAGGGTCTTGCCGAGCATGCGATGCACTTCAGCCAGCCGCAGCGCCACCGGCTTGCGCCGCGCCGTGCGCTCTTCCTGCACGGCCACGCGCGCATCCACTAGATCGCCCTCGATCCAGCCGCCAGCCGCCAGCAAAATCGCGCTCACCAGCGCCGAGCCTACCGGCGATGCATTGAAGTCGGCGCCACGCTCATAGCGATGGCTGGCGTCGGTATGCATGCCGTGTCGCCGCGCCGTGCGCCGCACCGTCATGGGATCGAACCACGCCGACTCAACCAGCACATTTTTGGTCTGGGGCGTGATCATCGACTCCCAACCGCCCATCACGCCGGCCAGCGCCAACGCCTTCTTGTGGTCGGCAATCACCAGATCCTCGGGGTCCAGCGTGCGCTCCACACCATCGAGGGTCTTCAGCCGTTCGCCCTTCCGCGCCCATCGCACAACGATGCCTCCCTCCACCTTGTCCAGATCGAAGGCATGCGTCGGCTGGCCGATCGAGAGCCACGCATAGTTGCTGGCATCGACCGCATTCGAAATCATCTTCTGCTCAAGAAGCTTGAAGTATGTGGACACTTCTGCGCCGGCAAACCAATCGCGCGAGTCGCAGAGTTTGATCTCGCGCAGCACCCGCGCCGTGTAGCGGCCGCAGCCATCCCGGGCTTCGATCTTCACGTCGATGGGCATCTTGGCGGGCTGGGCGGCGGGCAGTTTGTAATCGACCGCAGGCAGATTGAGGCCATAGATCGCCGCCGCCTCGCGCGCCACACCGTAGTGGTTCATCGCGTCCACGCGGTTGGTGGTCACGTCCATCTCGTAGGTTGAGCCGTTGCCCTCGCCCAGCGGATAAACGCCGTCGACGGCAATACCGCGCAGGGTGAGGTCTTGTGCAAGTTGCGCATCGTCCACCGGAAGTTCCGGCAGATACGCTCGCAGCCATTTGGTCAGAATTTTCATACTTGCTTTTCTCTTTAGCCAGCCAGCCGCGCTCCTCGCGCAAGCAGGTTAGCCGGTTAGTTCTCGCCCGGATTCAGAACACCGAGCAAACCGTTAATCAGTTTCGCCACTTCAGTAGAAAGATCGAGCAATTTTTCGCCGGCCGCGGATTCGATAAATCCCAGGCTGGCCGCCAACTCCAACTGCGTTTGCAACTCGCTCAAGGCCCCGCGCGCCGCGCTCAGTTCCTTCCGGTTTTCCGCATCCGTGAGCCGGCCGTGACCCTCGGCGATGCGGCTGGCGACATTCACCGACGCGCGCCGGAGTTGCATGCGCAAACCAAAGGTTTCCGACCTCGGAAATTCCTCGGTAGATGCATAAATCGCGCGCGCCAAATCCATGGCTTTCTGCCATGCAATCAAATCGCGATAATGCCTGGTTCTGCTCATCGGCTAACCTGCTAACTTGCTCGTGTTTTGCCGCGCTGACCGGCTAAGGCCGGACGAAAATCGAACTCCGCTAACAACGCTAACTCCGCCAACTCCGCTCTTACGCAAACTGCTCCAGAAACCGCATGTCGCCGGCAAAGAACTGGCCGATCTCGCTGATGCCGTACTTCATCATGGCAATGCGCTCGACGCCCATGCCGAAGGCAAAGCCGGAGATCTTTTTCGCGTCATAGGCCGGCTGCTTTTCCGCGGCAAAGGCGAAAACCGCCGGGTCCACCATGCCGCAGCCCAGCAACTCGATCCAGCCCGAGTCCTTGCACTTGCGGCAGCCCTTGCCGCCGCAGAAGATGCAACTGATCTGCACATCGGCGCTGGGCTCGGTAAACGGGAAGAACGACGGGAAGAAGCGCGTCTTGACCGACGAGCCGAAGAGCGCCTTCATGGCGTGATCGAGCGTGCCCTTCAGGTCAGAAAACGTGATGTTGGTATCCACGCAGAGCCCCTCCACCTGATGGAAGATGGGCGAGTGCGTGGCGTCTGCGGCATCGTTGCGGTGCACCTTGCCGGGAATCACGATGCGCACCGGCGGCGGCGTGGACTCCATGGTCCGCATCTGCACCGGCGAGGTGTGCGTGCGCATCAGCAGCCGGTCGCGCTGCGGCCGCCGCTCCTGATTGGCCACCACCAGCGTGTCTTGCGTATCGCGCGCCGGGTGGCCGGGGGGAAAGTTCATGCTCTCGAAGTTGTAGAAGTCGCTTTCGACCTCCGGCCCCACGCCGACCGAGTAGCCCAGCGCGGCGAAGACCGCAACAATCTCGTTGAGCGTCTTGGTAATCGGATGCTCGGCACCCACCAGCCGCCGCGTGCCGGGCAGCGTAATGTCGATAGCCTCGGCCTTAAGCGCGGCATCGCTGGGCCCGGCGCCCTGCGCCGCCTCCAGCAGCCCCTCGACCGTCGCCTTCAGCGCGTTGAAGCGCACACCGAGCGACTTCTTGGCCGTGGCCGGCGCGGCCTTCAGCCAACGGCCCGAGACCTCGTTTAAACGGCCCTGCTTGCGGCCCAGCCACTCCAGACGAAAGGCTTCGACAGCCGCCTCGCCATCGAGCGCCGCGGCGGCCTTGCGCGCCTCGGCCTCCAGCGCCGCAAAGGCGTGGTTGAGCGCTTCGTCGTCAAATGCCGGCAGATTGGGAATCGTATCGTTCGTCATGTGTGTAATGTTTAGGATAAATCACGAGATGGGCGCATTCCGCTGCACCATGTTTCCCACAAACGGAACGGCCCGAAGTTCACGCGGGAACTCCGGGCCGTTTGGGTCCGCCAGTCAAAAAAAATTATGCTGCTTTGGCAGCCAGCTTGGCCTTGGCCTGCTCCACCAGCTTGGTGAAGCCAGCCGCATCCTTGACGGCAATGTCGGCCAGAATCTTGCGGTCCAGCTCGATGCCGGCCTTCTTCAGGCCGTTGATGAACTGCGAGTAGCTGATACCGTTCAGCTTGGCGGCGGCGGAAATGCGCACGATCCACAACGAGCGGAACTGGCGCTTCTTCTCGCGGCGGCCGCGATAGGCGAACTTCAGGCCGCGTTCAACAGCCTCTTGTGCCGCCTGATAGAGCTTGGATTTGGTGAGGAAGTATCCACTGGCGCGCTTTAAAATCTTTTTGCGCCGGTCGGTCCGTTTTGTGCCACGTTTTACGCGGGGCATGGTTTTCTCCTTTTTGCGTTTCGGTTGCTGCGGCTGGAGGCAGGAGGCAATCACGGCTGGCGTGAGGCCCAACCTCTTCACTCGCTTGTCATTGCCGATCTCTCGCCCTGGCATCTTGGCCAGCTGCGGGGGTTATGCAACGCATGTGCACAACCCGGCTGCGCGCAGGGCGCAACGATCAGGCGTAAGGAATCATGCGCGCTACCTTCGCGTGATCGCCGTCAGCGACAATCGCGCTCTTGCCTAGCTTGCGCTTGGCCTTGGGCGGCTTCGAGGTCAGGATGTGCCGCGTCTTCGTGTGACCGCGCTTGATCTTGCCGGTGCCGGTCTTGGAGAAGCGCTTCGACGCACCTGAATGAGACTTCAACTTAGGCATTGTCTTTTCTCGTTTTCGTTTTGAACGGGCAGTTTAGCTCCCCGTAAGCTCTATGAGACAGAAAGTTCCCTGCCCACAATGAGCTTCAATCAGTATACAGGAACCGTTCATTTTCCGCGACTTCGGCCTCTTTCTGGCCCGCGCTAGAACTTGTAGCGCACGGCAACCTGCATCAGCCGCGGCGCCGTGGCGCTAGTGGCCTGGCCAAAGGTTCCGCTCGATATATTGCCCTCGACCGCCGAAGCGCCGAAGAACTGCGCATGATTGAAGACGTTGAAGGCCTCCAGGCGGAAGGCGACTCCGCGGTCGTTGCCCAGGTGCAGTTCGCGCTCCAGGGTTGCATCCAGATTCTCGAGCCCAGGGCCGGAGAAGAACCGCCGCCGCGCGTTGCCCAGGGTTCCCAACGTGGGCAGGCCGAACTGGCTGGCGTCGAAGACCGCTCCGCCGCCGCGCGGATTGCGGTTCAAATGCAGCGAGCTGCCGCTATACTCCGGCGTATCGATACCGTTGTTGTTGATGCCGTTGGGAATGGTGCCCAGCAGCGAGGTGTCGTTATTGTTGAAGAGCGTGACCGGCAGCCCGGTGGTGAAGCGCGCGATGCCCGAGACCGCCCAGCCCTCAGTCGCCGCGTAGAGCAGCCCTTTGGCTCGCTTGATCTTGGGAACGTCATAGTGAAACGAGGCCACAAAGTTGTGGCGCATGTCGAAGGCCGAAAGCCCGCGGCTCAGCGAGGGATCGATGGGATTGACCGGCTCGGGCAGCCCGGCCGACTGATCGATTGACTTGGCGTAGGTATAACTTGCCAGCAGATCGAGCCCATGAGCGCGATGGTCAAAGGCCGCTTCAACGGCGTTGTAGTTGGAGTTGGCGATGGTGCGCTGCAACTCCACGCTGCCGAAGGCCGAACTAAACGTAGTACGCGCCGCCTGCTCGTTGAAGGGTCCGCAGGCCGAGCCCAGGCTCAGGCACAGCGCGGGATCGGCGGGGTTGGCCTCTTCAAGAACCAGCAGATGATGTGCCGCCGAACCGACGTAGCTGAGCGTCAGCAAGTTCGACGCGCCGCCCAGTTGCCGCTCGATGCTGGCCATCCAGTGCTCGGCATAGGGGGTCACATCGCCGGGACTGACGGCGGGAATGCCCACCAGCGGTTCAAACTGCGTCCAATCCACGGTCGCGTTGGGGTTGGCTCGGCTGGCGCCGTAGGCCACATGCTGCAGCGGGAATCGCTGGCCGGCGCTGGCGCCCGTCGCGGCCACGGTAAACGGCGAGGCAAAGAGCGGCGGCGCGGCCGAAGTGTAGGTGTAGCCATACGGCGGGTTGGCGCTCATGATGCCCGCCGAAAGCCCTTCGTAGGCCGTAAAGTACATGCCGTAGCCCAGGCGAAGGCTGGTTGCGCCCGCCGCACCCAGCAATTTTTGCAGCCACTCATGGTTGGCCGCCGGCGAATAGGCAATCCCCACGCGTGGAGAAAAATTGTTGCGCGCCGGTGCCAGCGAGCGCGGCACGCCCACATCGCCAGGAAAGGCCAGTCCCTCGGGCGCGCCGCTGAATACCTGCGACTGCTCGCCTTTGACCAGCGTCTGCAATTGGTTGAACTTTTCCAGCCACGGCCGGATGCGATCCCAGCGCACACCGTAATTCACGGTCAACTGGCTGGTCGCCTTCCAACTATCTTGCGCAAACGCGGCTACGTACAAATTGCGGTTGTAGAAGCTTTCTGCCTGGCCCTGCGTATAACTGGAAGTCACACCGAGCAGAAAATCGGCAAAGTCCACGCCCGTCTCCGAGCCGGTAAAGCCGAAGCTGCCGTTAAAGTCCACGTCCGGATGGGTATTGATCTGGCTCAGGTGCGCCTCGCCGCCAAACTTCAGTCCGTGCTTGCCCACGATGCGCGAAAACGCGTCCATCACCTCGAAGATGTTCTCGGTCTGCACCAGCGCCGTGGTATCGACGCCGATGGTGAAGTCGTTGAAGACCACATTGGCGATGCCTTCGGTCGAAGGCTTGAGAGGCACAATGCCCGTGCATGTCGAGGATGTCCCTACCGTCTCGGCGGGGCATTGTGTGAACCCCTGCTCGGCCAGCGTCGGCCCCACGCCGCCACGCGGCTGGCCCACGGCATTCGCGTTGCGCATGTAGCTCAGGTGCGCCTCGTTCAGCGTATTCGCGCCAAAGGTCACCGTATGCGCCAGGCTAAACAGTTGCGCGCGGCCGTTGCTGGTGGCATCGAAGCCCGGCACGCTGGCGCCGCCGGTGCCCGTCGGATAAGGATTGTCAAGCGAGTAATTATCGAGAAAGTAATAGCCCGTGAAGACCTGACGGCCGTGGCTCCAGTCGGCGCGCACGCCGCCTTTGTCGTCCTGCAAGGTTTCGGCCGCGCTGGCGGTCTCAAAAACCGCCGCGCCCGCGTTGGGCTCGGGAATCGAGGCCAACAGATACTTGGCCGGAGCCGACCAGAGCGACGAAGGAATTTTGCCCGTGGGAAAAACATCGGCATAGGATTCGCCTACCTTCACCGTCTGGCCCAGCGCCGACGAAAGACTCGCCACCAGCGCGCTGCCGCTCACCGTGCCGGTGAACAAACCCGTATCGAAATAGCCTTTGCGCTCGTCCGCCGAGGGCACGGAGATCTTGCCCGTGTCGATGCCCTCGGTCAGCCGCGTTCCCTGGTAGTCGGCAAAGATTTTGATGCCGTGACGCAACGGCTCTCCACCCACGGTGCCGCCAAATTGGTTCTGCCGGTAGGCGGCGCGGCGGTCGGAAAAGTAATTGCGCGCATCCAGAGCCGTGTTGCGCAAAAACTCGAAGGCCGAGCCGTGCCACTGCGCCGCGCCCGATTTCGTTGTGACCAGCACCTGGCCGCCGCTCGAGTTGCCGTATTCGGCGTCGAAGTTCGAGGTCAAAATCTGGAAGCTGTCGATAGCGTCGAGGTTGGGCACAATCGAGGTGCCCATGTTCACGTCTTCTTCCACGTCGGCGCCGTTGACGCGGAAACCGTTGGAATCTTCGCGCTGGCCGCTGATCGAAAGATTGCCCGGATTGGCGCCGCCCGAAGGCGGCGTCGAGGCCACACCGGTCATTTCGACGGCGCCCGCCTGCGCCGTATTCACCGGCACGATCCCCGGCTGCACCGCCATCAGATCGGTAAAGCTGCGCCCGTTCAGCGGCACGCTTTCCAGTTTGCTCGATTGGATGGTCTCGCCCAGTTGCGTACTGGTAGTCTCGGCCTGCAACGCGTCGGCCGTCACCTCAACCGTCTCGGCCTGACCGCTGATCGCCAGCGTCACATCGATCTGCACGGTTGTCACCTCGGCACTGACCTGCGCCTGGCCGCGATACACGGCAAAACCGCCGGCATTCACTTCTACGCCGTAACTGCCCACGGCCGGAACAGCGACCTGAAAGCTGCCCTGTGCATCGGTCTTGGCCGAAGCCGCCCAATCCGATCCTTGCTGGCTGACCGTCACCGCTGCGGCTGGAATCACCGAGCCGCTCCCATCATGCACCACGCCGCCAAGATGAAAACCCGCCGCCTGCTGCGCCACAAGGCTTGCCGCACACCGAAGAAAAATGAGAACAAAGAAAAGAATGCGTCCCTTCACGGGAAATACCTCCGGGGAATCGGCATAGCCAAGAGAAGAGGCATAACGTTCTTTGCATCTGCAAACACTCGGCCCGCCAATATGCGACCAATTTGGTCCCATATTTGACCTTTAGGGCTTATCAGGCTGGGATCCGCAGCCAAAAATCTGCTCGGTCAAATTGCGACTGATTTGGTCTGCATTAAAAATACTCCTCCGTTCACCGGAATTCAACTGTCAGATGAACCACAGTTAACCAAATTCTGAAAACCGGGAATAGGAAGGATGCTATTTCCCAATGAGAATGGTTGGAGCAAGTAGCTGTAATATCAAGGATTAACAATAAAGCGAAGTCGATTATCCGCGGCACGGGCGCCCATGCGGCAGAAAAAAATCGTGCCAGGCTCCCCCTGAGAAAAGCGCCTGGCACGATAAGTTGGAGACACTTGCAACGAAACGCTAGAAGGTGACCTTTGCCGCGGCCTGGAAGATTCTTGGGCCGTAGTTGGAGGTGGTTGCCGTAATGTCGCCAAAGGTACTCGATGTTAGCGACGTGGAGGTTCCCAGATAGCCGGCACTACTCGCGGCAGGCGTGGCAAAGTTGGGATGGTTGAGCACGTTGTAGGCCTCCAGCCGGAGGTTCATTGCCAGCCGGTCGTGCAGCGGAAACTCGCGGGTGAGCGCAACATCGGACTGCAGGAATTTAGGCCCGCGGTAGGCAAAGCGGCCGGAAGCGCCAAAGGTGCCCGCGGAGTTTTGCGTGAATGCCGCTGAATTGACGTAGGCAGTGTAAGCGCCGGCGGCGTTTTTGTTTTGAATCTTGTTGTGTGTGTAAAGGGCGCTGGGATTGGTCAGGTTGGGCCGGTCGTTGCCGATGCCGGTCAGTGAGTTGTCGTTACCGCTGGTCACGGTAAATGGCGAACCGCTCATGGCATGAACCAGCGGAGAAATCTCCCAATGATTAATGGTCTGGCCAAGGATACCGTGCAGCGAGTTGAAGTGGCTGACGGCGACCAGGCTGGTGTTGAGCACGCTGCGGAAGTCGAATCCGCAACTGGATTTGTCGCCCTGAATGTTGGCCGGGTTCTGGATGGTGATCGAACTGAGGTCCGCGGCATTATCGGAGATATCGATGCAGTGCGACCAAGTGTAGTTGGCCATGAAGACAAAGGTGGACGAGACACGATGCTGAATGGAGGCCACCATGCCGTGATAGCTGGCATTGGCGCCATCGTGGATGGAGATCGAACCGGTGCCGCCGCCCGAGTAGTAGGGCCCCCAGGTGGAGTTGGCGAGCGTGAGCGCGTAACGCGACGATTCATTGCCCACGGTGCAGGCGCCGCCCGACATGCCCGCGCAAACCGTCGAGTTGACGACCGCGGCGTTCATTGGCAATCCGTAGATGCCGTAATTGGTTTTGTTGCCCAGATAGCTGAGTTCGAGTTGCCATCCACGGCCAAACTCATGCTGCAGGCTAGCCGTCCACTGCATCACGTAGGGCGATTGCAGATGGTTGGGCAGAACGATGTACTGGCTCTGTTTTTGGAAGGTGGCCGAGGAACTGGGCACCTGCGGTAGCGGGAAGGGGTTGGCGGTGACGGTGCCGACCGCCCATGGCGCGTTGAACTGGAGCGGCCCGCTGGCGGTGGTTGGAGTGTTGGCAACGGCTTGCGCAAAGGGTGGGTTCTGCTGGTTGCGCTGGCCGGTAAACAGGTTCGGCTCGTCAAAGACCAGCGCCGCGCCTACGCGCATGACGGTTTTGCCTTTTCCGCTGGGGTCGAAGGTAGCGCCGAAACGTGGCGAGAATTGCCAAGGGGTATTCTGCGTGAAGTTCTTCGGCACGCCCTTGTCGCCGTAGAAGAACGCGCCAGCCGGCGCATTGGGATACACCGTGCTGAACTGATTGTTGAGGAAGGCGTTGTAGTTGAACTGGACGCCGCGGCCAAAGTAATCGGTTGGGAAATATTCTGGATCCCAGCGCAAGCCGCCGGAGATGACAATGCGCGGAGTCAGATGAAACGTATCTTGTATGTAGAGGCTGGGAATGGGCGCGCGCAAGGCATTCTGCTGGGCCTTGCTCTGCTCGAACTTGCTCATGGCGCCGAGTAAAAAGTCCAGGTTGGGCTCGGGATAGGGCCCGGACAGTTTCTGCTGCGGGCCTTTCTGGCTGAAGACACCAGAGAAGGTGAAGTTACCGTTGCCCTCGTACACGTTGTTGATGTTCAACTGCGAACGGACGTATTCACCGCCGAGGGCGATTTGATGCTTGCCATGCAGCCAGGTGATGTCGTCGGACAGAGACATAGTGTTGACGTTGAAGTGTCCCGCCGAGCAGGTTCCGCAATAGGTGCTCCACTTGTTGGAAAGCGTCACCTGCATGCCGATCGTGGTCATATCGTACATGGAAATGCCGAAGGTGCCGGAGTTGAAGCCCGACGCCGCCGGTCCGCGGTTATCGCGACGCCGTGTAACTGTCGCATGCGCCGTATTGACGATGTTTTTGTTGATCGTATACGTCTCGGCCATGGTGAAGGCTTGCGCCCGCTCCAGGTTTCCGGCCTGCGAACTCACCAAAGCATTGGTCGATGAAAAGAAGGCCGGACTCTGGTAGCCATCGAGGAAGTATCTGCCGTACAGGCTATTTTTCGGAGTCAACACCGCATCGATGCGGGTGACGAACTGGTTTTCCCTGGGCTGCGAGGGAATTCCGTAGGTCACCGCGCCGGTCGTCGAATTCACCGCGACGCAAAAATTGGCCGCCGAGCAGTTCGATGGCGTCGGCAAGTAGGCGACAAAGGCTTTGGCCGTCGAACTCAGGATCGAACTCCAGGTAGCGCCGTTGGGCAGAGTGGTATTGGCGTAGTTGTTGCCCACCAGAGCCGTGCCGGTCAACGGATCAACCAGTGGATGGGTCGTTGGGTTGTCGGTCGATGAAAAATCGCCCGTCAGATTGGCCGCCGTCGGCACGTAGGCCGTCTGGTTCGGCGAATAAGAGCTGGCGACTAACCGCTGATAACCCACAAAGCCGAAGACCTTGCCGGGAATGATCTTTCCGCCGAAGGTTCCACCAAACTGATTCTGGTGCAATTTATCCCGGGTCGAAAAAAAGTTACTGGCATTGATGTAATTGTTGCGGATGAACTCGAAGCCCGAGCCATGCCACTGGTTCGATCCCGAGCGCGTAACCACGTTCACCAGTCCGCCAGGATGCAAGCCGCTCTGCGCGCCCAGCGCCGCGGTTTCCACGCTGAACTCGGCTACCGCGTCGGGGAACGGGAAGGGCAGATTGACGTTGGTCATGTAATCGTTGTGATCGGCGCCGTCGAGCCGGTAGTCGGTGGCGTTGCCCTGGCCGCCGCCAATTGAAATAACCGCCGAACTGAAGAAGCTCTTGCTGCTGGACTCGTCGTTGTTCTCATTGGCGTTGACCGCGCCGCCGCTCAAGGTCACCAGTTGCGTCATCTGGCGGCCGTTCAAGGGCATCTCGGTGACGGTGTGCTCGCTGATGGTCTGCTTGATCGAGCTGTCCTCGGTCTGCAGAGCGAGCCCTGAAGCCTGCACCTCGACGGTCTGATCGGCCTTGCCAATCTTCAGCGCAATATTGACCGCGATGCTCGATCCCACTTCGAGCACAATGCCGGTCTGCCGGTAACGCTCAAATCCCGCCGCGTTGACCTCGATGGTGTACCGGCCGATGGCAAGGTTGGGAAAGCTGTAGATGCCGCTGGCATCGGTGACGGCGGTGTGTTTGATGGTTGTTGCCGTGTTGGTCGCGGTAACCTGCGCGCCTTGAATCACCGCTCCGGTTGCGTCGGTCACACTGCCTTGGATATTGCCCGTGCCGGCCATCTGTGCCGACATCTTCGTGGTACAAACCAGCAGGGCAATACCGATAAAGATCGCGACGAATCTGCCGATTCCCGCACGGAATCCGCTCTTTGCATCTTTCATGAAAGCCCCCTTCTTGAGTTGTAATGTGAATCGGGACATGGATCAGCCAAGCGGATCGCGGCCATTGCCGCGGAGAAACTGGCCTCTCGCACTTGGTTCGATTTGTAACGCCTGTTGCGGCGCCCAGTCCTTATATAGAGGTCTGACCAAGACTGTCAAGAAATTTTTGCAGCCATGTAAACTTTCTGGCTTCTCTGCCTACAGTTTTTTATTCTTCTTCGTTGTGGGTGCGAGAAATCTGATTTATGGGATTTACGTCCAACAAAATCATGTAGGTATCTTCCATTTTTTCAATCGATTTATATGCATCCGGCAACGTTGTCATTTCATCGGCGGGCTCCGGCTGCAACGCTTTTTACCAACGCAGAGTTTCGTTCCCGCTTATCCATAGCTTCAGTATGGTCTGACCACGCACATGCTAAAACGTGCCTGTTCAATGCCGCCTGAAGAGGCTGCACAGAAAAAAGCCGGGCGGCGCAAAGTTGCTGCGCCGCCCGGCCGTAGTTTCTATCGATCGTGCTGGTTAGAACTGGATACGTCCAGAGAATTGGAACAGACGCTGGCCGGTGACCGCGGTAATCTGGCCCAGGTTGCTGCCCCAAGTCGCGCCAATCGTACTCGGCGTAACCTTGTTCGTCACGTCGCTGGCTTCCGCCTTGAAGAGAAACTTGGCATTCTCTAAACGAGGCAGATCGAACGTACGCTGCACGCCAGCATCGAGGTTGTATTTGCTGGGATAAACGAGACCCTCCCTCGACAACTGCGTACGAGGAGCGTTACCGATCTTCGTCAGCAGAGACGTAGAAGCAACAGAGCTGCAAGTGCTTCCATAGTTCTGGGTGCAAGCGATCTTCGCAGGAGTAGCGAACGCAGCTGGGTTAATGAAGCTCGTCGCAGCCAGGTTCTTGCCGCCGATTCCCTTCAGCCAGCTTCCGTTTTGGCGGATCTTAACGCCAGGAACCACATCCGGCATGCAGGTGCCAGCCGAATACTGCACGCAGGAGCTGCCCACGAGCAGGATCGGCAGGCCCGAACGATAAGTGAACACTCCGGACATTGCCCAGCCACCCACGATGTTGCGGAGGATAGCGTTGTTTCCGCCCAGGCTTCCCTTGCCGAAAGGCAGCTTGCCAAGACCGTAGATGTTCAAGTTCTGGGGCTGGTTATTGGTCGTCAGATCGCGATCGGCGCGGTTGCCGCCCGGCATCGGCATGCCACTGGTCGTCATGGAGCCAGGAACAGCCCACGAACTACGGGTCGTACCGTCGTCACCGATGTTCTTCGAGTAGGTGTAGTTGAGCGTATAGGTCACGCCCTTCCACTCGCGCTGGGCTAGGGTGATTTGCACCGAGTTGTAGTTGATGTTGGCGATGTTGGCCCATACCGAGCTCGGCGGAGCGGAGTATTGCGGATAGGGGCGCAGCCAGCGGCCGATCGTCGGAGTCGTGCTCAACGCTCCGGCAGCTTGATACCACGAATCGACAGAGATACTGGAATCGTTGGCCGTAGCGTAGGCAACGTTAGCAGCCTTCGCCGCCACCGACATGATGTTCGTACCACCGACGAAGATCGAGCTGAGAGCGGCCACATGGGACATATCTGGGTAACCCGACCAGAACCCGGGGATCGTAGCACCGCTCACGAAGTGGGCTTCGCTGCCGGCATAATTGACCGAGAGCGTGATGTCCTTGGTAACTGCCCGTTGGATACCGGCGTTGAAGAAGATGATTTCAGGCGCACGGCCAGACAGATAGGGATCGGCATAACCTGGCGCTCCGGCAGCAGTCACGACTGAACCAGAGCTGACGTAGTTGCCGATGTCGAGCGTCACAGAGGAAGCGGCCGGCATCAGTGCAGCGGGAATGGTGTAACCTGGGCCGCCGAAGTTATTGTTGGAGTAACCAGCATTCGCGAAGGCCGTGCTGGTGTTGAGCCAGTACGAGGGTCCAGCGGTGGAGCCGGTCGAAACAGCAGTTGGCAGAATAATGTTAGAACCGAAGCCGAGATAGCTGGCGCCCGTTCCGGCATCGACACGGCCGCCTACACCACCCGAACGGCTATAGGCAACCGAAGCCCCTGCCCGGACGACGGTCTTGTTGTTCACCGACCAGGCCAGGCCGACACGAGGACCGAAGTTCTTCCAGTAGGTTTGTACAGGTGTCCGGCAATTGCAGCTGTAGCCAGCCCCCCAATTGCCAGCGAACTCCAGCTCTCCGGCAGTATTGGTCAGCGAGTTGATGGCGTTGGGGTTGAAGAAGCTCCAGCGATCCTTAACTTCGCGGTAGGGCGGGAAGTAATCCCACCGGAATCCAAGGTTCAACGTCAGGTTCGGCAGCAACTTCCAGTCGTCTTGCACGTAGGGCGAAATCGGGCGATAACGTCCGCCGACCATGGTGTAAGTGGGAACCGAGGTTGCGCCGGTGCGCACCGCGCCCAGCAGGAAGCTGGCGTATGCATAACCGGTGGAGGTCGACGACAGTGTCGTGCTGTTGCTGGCGTAGTTGGCCGTATCCAGACCGTTGAAGGCCTGCGTGTAGATGCCGGAGTGCGTGCTTTGCGACCCCTGATTCGTGTTGTCCTCCAACCACTGCATTTGAATGCCGAAGGTCAACAGGTGCTTGCCCTTGCTCCACTGCAGGTTGTCCACCAGAGTAAAGGCGTTGGGAACCGTTTTCGTGGAAGAGTATGATGCTCCGCATCCTGTAAGATTCGCCGTCGCAGTGGCGAACAGGGTGGTGGCAGCAAATGAAGAGCACGGGAAGTTCTGCGAGGCCTGTCCGTCCGGCAGACCGCCGATGCCGAGACTGCTGGCCCAGTTTCCCCCCGCAGTCGGAGCATAAACAGCTCCGCCCATGGTGGTATATGCGTACTTCAACTGGTTGACCATGCGCGACGACAAAGTGTACTGGTGCTCGACGATCATGTTGAGCGGAATCACCGTGTTTCGAGTGCCCGTGGCGTATGGCATCGGCAGCGTGGTGCCCAGCAGGCCTGCGTTGTAACGCACACCGCGAGAGTAAACAAACGAGACACGCTGCTTTTCGGTTACATCGTAGTCGACCTTGAAGGACAACTCGTGGTTGTCGTAACCGCCGGTGCCAGACTCCAGATAGTTGTTGGTGGTGCCTGACAGCGAAGGTGGAGGCAGATAGCTCTGCTCCAACTTCGAGATCGGCGAGATATAGCTCGGATCGATCACGTTGGTGGTGCCGCCATAAGCAAACGCGGTACGCGTGCAGGAGCTGCTGCCGCAGGTGTTGGTCAACGGGTTGTAGATATAGGTGCCCGTGCCAAGTTCGGTAAAGTTGCCCTGCCGCATCAACGTCGTTGGGATTGTAACCAGTGCAGGCGCAGAGGCGCTGCGGCCGTGGTACTCATCCCAATTGCCATAGAAGAACAGCTTGCGATGCAGCGCCGCGATATGATCGCCGATGAAAGGCAAGCGGGTGCCAACATTCGGGAAGGGACCGCCGAGAGCAATCGTAATCTCGTTCTGGTGTTCGCCGTTCTTGCCGGCCGGAACCGTAGTCGCAAGGCCATTGACGATGGCCTGCTTTGTTGCCCAGGGCTGTGTGAAGCCCCATGCGTCAAAAGCGGTGTTGCGGATATAGTCCGCGATAACTCCGTGATATTCCTTGCCGCCAGATTTCGTGGTGAAGCTCAATGCGCCTGCGCCCTGATACTCGGCGCCCATATTGTTGGTCAACACCTGCATCTGATCGACCGACTCAACCGGCATGGTGAGCGAAATCGTGCGGTTGTCGCTCTGCTGGTTTGCGGTCGTAGTCGGAATACCGTCGAGGTAAACCTCAGAGAGGTAGCCGCCCGTGCCCGACATGCTGGGCGCGCGCGTAGCTGAAGCCGCGCCCGGCGCCAGAGTGGCAAAAGCGGTGGGATCACGCTGCTGATTGCTCATCAGAACCGGCAGTGCCTGGTACACATCGTTGGTAATGGTAGAACCCAACGTGGCGTTGGTAGTTTGCAATTGCGGCGGAGCATCGGTCACCGTAATGGTTTCGCTGGCCTGACCGACTTTGAGAACGGCATTGAAGCCGGTAATGCTCATACCGTTGACTTCAATGTTTTCCTGCTTGAGAGTTTCAAAGCCCTTGGCCGTCACCGTCAACGTATACGTGCCCGGGATGAGCGGCGTGATCTGATAAGCGCCCGCCGAAGAGGCGGTACGGGTCGACGAAACGCCCGAGGATTGATTGGTTGCCGTCACTTGGGCATTCGGAATCACAGCGCCCTGGGTATCAATCACCAAGCCTTCCAGTGCGCCCTGTCCGCCGGTCTGCGCGGCTGCCTGCGGCGCTATGCCCAGCAGGCAAAACACCAAAGCAAATATCGTTGCCATCAAATAGCACGGCGAAACAACCGTGCGCATTTTTTTGCTAAGCGATGATCTGGGATACGTTTTCATGGACAATTCCCATTGCCTCCTCTATGCAAACTGTTGCGTCATTGCTGATCCAACCGGATACAGCATCTCAACGAAGAAATTTGTCGGTACTAAAACAATTTGGCCACCATTTTGGAGGCCTTTGAACTACAGCCTTGCATTAGAGCTACCCGTAGCAACGATTGTCAATAGAAAAATAATTTTTGATTCTACTCGGCCTGGGAATTCCCACAATATGCACCTGTTGGATCAGATCAATAATTTATTCAATACAGTAGGTTTCCTCATCCATACCCATCCCGTAAAAGATGAATTTGGCGAAGCGATCACGTCCATTCTCAGAGGCAAAAAGCCCACCCTTTCCACAACCGCATCGTCTTGTATCCGAACGCCATCGAGGCCAGGAAACCCAGCAGCGGGGTCCGGACCTTCACCGTGGAATCGAAGAAATTCGCCGCCCCGCGGGCAAACACTTCGCCGCGTGTAGAAACGGGCCGGGCGCCGCAAAGTTTCTGCGCCGCCCGGCCCGTGGTTTTCGTTCAATCGATCCGGTTAGAAGTTGACGCGGCCAGAAAACTGGAAGTCGCGGCTTCCGGAGTTGCCGGTCGCGCTGGTCACGGTTCCGTAGGTGCTGCTGTTAACGCCTACACCAATACCGCTAAACGTCACCTTGTTGGTGACATTCTGGCAATCGGCGGCAAAGACGAACTTGAATCTTTGCGTGATGTCAAAAGTGCGGTTGACGCGGGCGTTGAGGTTATAGACGCTGGGATTGCGCAAGCCGTCAAAGGGCATGACGCGCGGCATGTCGCCGTAGTTGATGGTGGTTGAATTATTGGCGCTGATGCCCCGGGAGTTGCAGAAGGGCATGGTCGAGGTCGCGCCGCAGGCGGCAAAGGTGGCTTTGGTACTGCTGGCATCGGCGCCCGGCGTGGTATCGACGACGTTGCCAGAGAGGTACGAGGTGGTGCCCAGCGTAGCGGCGGTCATTCCCTTGCCCCAGCTACCGTTTTTGCGGATGCTCTTGCCGGTGAAGTTGGGGTTCAGGTCGGGCATACAGGTTCCCGACAACGGCATCGAGGAGCTGCTGCAGGCCGAAGAGGTGAGCAACAGCGGCGTTCCCGACACGTAGGTAAAGGTGCCGGCCAGATCCCAGCCTTTGATGATCTGGCGAACGGCCTCATTGGCGTTACCGCCCAACCGTCCAGAGCCGAATGGCATGTGGTAGACGCCGTAGACCGCCAGGTTCTGCGGAACACTGGTGGCGCTCACCGAGCGATCGGCGCGATTCTGCGCCCACGGCCTGCCATTGAGCATCGCGGCTCCGGGAATCGTATATCCGCTGCGCTGGGTTCCCGCGTCGTCGATTTGCCTGGAGTAGGTGTAGTTGGCCGTAATATCCAGCCCGTTCGACATCCGCTTGTGCGCGGAGATCTGCAGGGCGTTATAGTTGGCGTTGGCCGTATCCAGGCCCCAGGTATCCGTTGAGCCAGAGAACTGCGGCATCCAGGTCAACATGCGTGCGATCGTCGCCTGGCTCTTGCCAGCCGTGGTTGCAGCGGCCGCTTCAAAGTTAGCGTAAGGCACCGTAATCGACGGCATGATCGCCTGTGCCGCGGCTACATTGGCCGGCGTCGCCGCCGAGTTGAGCAACGATCCCAAGGCAAAATATTTGGGATCGAGCTGTCCGGCATAAAGTCCGCGCATGCCGCTGGCGCCAGCGATAAAGTGGCTCTCGGAGCCGGCGTAGTTGATGGAGATGCTGATGTTGTTGGTGATGGCCCGGTCGATGCCGAAGTTCCAGAACTGGAACTCCGGAGCGCGGCCGGAAAGATAGAAGTCGGCATAGCCGGGCGCCGAGCTGGCCGCCACGTAGGTAGATCCGTTGACGGTATTGCCAACGCTGAGCGTCTGGCTTACCGCACCCGGCGCGGTGATTGCCGGTACGGTATAGTTAGCGCCACCGAAGTTGGTATTGGCGGTGCCGGCCGTCGTAAATGCCGCGCCGTTGTTGAGGTAAAAAACGGGCCCGGCGCCGGAGCCGGCCGCGTTGGCAGCAAAGTTGACCGAACTGGTGAAGCCCAGCTGCGAGGGACCGTTGTAGGCGTTACCCGCGCCGCCGGTTCCGCCGGCATGCGAGTAGAGCGTGGCAAAGCCGCCGCGCAGCACGGTCTTGTCGTTGATCGAATAGGCAAACCCCACGTGCGGGCCCCAGTTCTTCCAATACGTTTGCACCGGCGTATGGCAGTTGCAGCTGACCGCCGATCCGCCCCAGTTGCCGGCAAACTTCAATGCGCCCGGATTGCCCGTAACGGGGTTGGTCGTACCTGGATCGAGGTAGGAGAACCGGTCCATCACCTCGTGATACGGAGACAAGTAATCCCAGCGCAGGCCGAGGCTCAACGTCAGCTTGTCGTTCACCTTCCATTCGTCCTGGAAGTACGGCGCATAGGTGCGATAACGGCCACCCAGCACCGAAAACGGCTGCAGGGTCAGCGCCGAGGTATTGTCGACCGCGCCCAGCAAATAGCTGGCATAGGAAAAGCCCGTACTACCGCCATAGGCGTAATTACTGCCGCTGGGCACAATCGATGCCGTCTCGTTGGTGCTGAAGTTCATGATCAGCGACGAGGTCGGGCCGTCGTAGGATGAGGCATTCTCTTCCAGCCGCTGCATCTGGAAGCCCATCGTGAAGGCATGCTTGCCTTTGACCCACAGCAGGTTGTCCAGCGTGGTGTAACTCTCCGTCACCGTGGTAGCGGTGACGCCCGAGGCGCCCATGCCCCACTGATTGGGCGAGTTGCTGCCGGTAAAGGAGATGGTCGGAAACTCAGTGACCGCCTGGCCGGCTGACGGAACACCAGAGAAGGTCATGCCCGATGCCGTCGCTTCGTAATCGGCGATTCCCTGCGTCAGGTTTTTGAGCGGCGGTCCGCCGAAGTTGCTCCAGCCAAACCGGAACTGGTTCACCAGGTGCGGACCGAAGGTGTAGGAGTCTTCCAGATCGGACCAGTGACCGGCCACCGTCGAGTAGTCGGAACCGGTGTAGGGCATAGGCAATACCGGAGTGCTGCCGTTGGTGCCACCGGAGTTAACCGAGGATGCTCCGGTAAACGGATAGGCGACGCGGTTGCCGCCCGTGATCACCCACGAAATCCGCTGCTTGTCAGAAACGTCGTAGTCGATACGGCCCGAATACATCCAGTTGTCGTAGCCGCTCGGCGGGCCACCGATGTAGTTGTTCGTCACGCCGGTGGTTCCCGTGGAAACTTCAGTGACAGGCACTGTCGGCGTCGGCAACCATTTTTGCCAGTACTTGGCGATCGGCGAAATCTGCCCCGACGGAATCACGTTGACCGCCGCGCCGGTCGCCACAGGGTTGCCTGCCGGTCCGGTACCGGTGCCCGGACCATAACCATACTGATAGCGGCAGGGGCCGGTGGTGCTGTTGGCCGTGCAGGCCGCCTGCGTGGTCGGATCGTAGATGGCGTATCCGTATCCGTAATGGGCGACTCCGTTGTAGGTGCCATTCAGCAACTCGGTAAAGTCGCCGCCGAGCATCTTGGTGGTCGGAACAGTGATGGCGCTGGGACTGGGCGCCGAGCGCGTATGCGCCTTGTCGTAGGCTGCAAAGAAAAACAACTTCTTGCTGCCATCGATTACATGCGGAATCTTGATCGGGCCGCCCACGGAAAACGTGATTTCATTCTGGTGGTCCTGCGGCTTTCCCGCCGCCACCTTGGTGGCAATTCCGTTCTGCACAACCGTTTTCTGCGTGGCGATGGCCGTGAATCCCCAGGTATCGAAGGCCGTGTTGCGCACAAAATCGGCAACAGTTCCGTGATACTGGCTGCCGCCGGACTTGGTCGTGTAGTTGACCATGCCCGCGCCCTGATACTCGGCCGAGGCGCTGCTGGTCACCACGTTGATCTGCCCGATGGCCTCCGACGGAACCACATTGAAGATGGGCCGGTTGTCACCGATCTGGCTGATGGTCGTCAATGGGACGCCGTCGAGATAGACCTCTTGCACGCGGTTGGCTGTTCCTGAAAACAGCGAAGACCGGCTGCCAGACTGCGCGCCGGGCAGCAGATTGGAAACGGCGGTAATGTCGCGCTGCTGGTTGCTGGAAACCATGATCGGCAGGTCAAAATAGATATTGCTCTCGATCGATCCGCCCAGCACCGCGCTGGTGGTATCCAACTCCGGAGGCGCCGAGGTCACCGTAATTTCTTCATTGGCGGCGCCGACCGTGAGGCTGATATTCAGGCCCACCGTCTGCATGGCGGCGACCGAAAGATTTTCCTGCTTGAAGGGACGAAATCCGGCCGCGCTGACCGTGACGGAATAGGGCCCGGGAATCAGCGGCGAAATCACGTAATAACCGGCCGCGGTTGTCTTGCGGCTAACCGATACGCCCGTGCTGGTGTTGATGGCCACCACCTTGGCATTGGCGACCACGGCTCCAGTCGCATCGGTGACTGTGCCTTGAATGGCGCCCTCGCCGGCGGTTTGTGCCGCCGCGGGCAGCGCGCTACAAACCCAACAGAGGACCAGCGCGAGCAGCACCGTCCCTACGGCGCATACTCGAACAACACTACGAATTATTTGCGTCTGCGGAATAGTTTTCATAGGAAATGCTTGGACAGCCTCCTTTGTGTAAATCATTGCGAGATCACTGGTCCAGCCAGATTTGGATTCTCGACTTGGACTCTGTGGCTTTACATGAAACATTTTTTGGCCACCGATGGAGCGGCCTTCAAACTCTAGCCCGGGATTAGATTCATCCGTGCTAACAATTGTCAATAGAAAAATAATTTTTGATGTTTAACTGGCAATAGGCGTCTCAAAAAACGCTATTTGCACGCGATTTGCCGCTATCTAACCGACGATGTGCGGCTCCAGCGATGGCGATCTCTTCAACAGAAGATGGTTTTGATTCACGGTTCAGCCAAGACCGCCGCATGGAAGAGCCCTTCACACTTACAGTTTTGGGGAGACAAAACGCCGCACAGTGAAGCAGGCGGAGCCAGGCGGATGATTTCGTTCGGCAATTAATTTCCCATTTCATATTGCGACCGGATATGATGAACCGCCAGAGGGTTTTGTCTGGCTTGAGTGGCTGCGAAAACCAGCCCGCCTCGCCAGCCATGCAGGAGGATTTTCGATGGCGCGCGCTTTCTTTTCTACAGGCGGCTTTTTACGCGGTGCACTGACGGCGGTTTGCCTAGCCCTGCCGCTCACGGCATCGGCTCAGCCCGATTCGTTGGCCGGAATTCGTGACGGTTTTGCCACGCCACCGATGGATGCCCGGCCCATGATGCGCTGGTGGTGGTTCGGGCCGGCGGTTGAGAAAAACGAGTTGGCCCGCGAGCTTGGCGTGATGAAGGCCGGCGGCATCGGCGGCGTGGAGATTCAGCCCGTCTACGCGATGGCGCTGGACGATCCGGCGACGGGACTGCGCAATCTTCCCTATCTCTCCAAGGATTTTCTCGACATGGTCGGCTTTGCCGCGCAGACTGCGCACGAGCAGGGCATGCGCACCAGCATCACGCTGGGCAGCGGCTGGCCTTATGGCGGATCGTACGTGCCGGTCAGCGATGCCTCGGCGCGGCTACGCGTTGCCGCCACGGCGGTTCCCGACAAGGCTGGTTCCCTGCCCCTGCCAGCGTTGCGCAACGGCGAGTCGCTGATTGCCGCCTTTGTTGCGCCGGGCACGCCAGAGCATTATGACGCCGCAAGCGCCAAGCCCGTAGACACCGCGGGCGGCAAGATCGACCTGCCCGCCAACCTCTCCGGCCCGCAAGTTGCGCTGTTTTTCGTCTGCGGCCGCACCGGGCAAAAAGTGAAGCGCGCCGCCGTCGGCGCCGAGGGCTTCGTACTCGACCACTTCAGCATGGAGGCCATTCAGAATCACCTGAAGACCATCGCCGACCCGCTGGCCGCGGCCTTTGGCGCGAATCCGCCCTACTCGGTTTTCAGCGATAGTCTCGAAGTCTATGGCGCCGACTGGACGCCGAATCTGCTCGCCGAATTCAAGGCGCGGCGTGGCTACGACCTGACGCCTTATCTGCCGCAACTGGTGGCCAGCGACACGCCACTGTCCGCCGATCTGCGCTACGACTGGGGCCGCACGCTGAACGAACTGATCGGCGAAAACTATTTGACGCCGCTCAACGAGTGGGCGCGCGCGCATGGCACAAAATTCCGCTCGCAGAGCTACGGCACGCCGGCGGTCACGCTGTCGAGCAACGCGCTGGTCGATCTGCCCGAGGGCGAAGGCTCGCAGTGGCACGGACCGTTTTCGTTCACGCGCTGGGCGACCTCGGCCAGCCACATCTACGGCCGGCCTGTCACCTCGTCGGAGACCTGGACCTGGCTGCATTCGCCGGCCTTCAGCGCCACGCCACTCGATATGAAGGCCGAGGCTGACGCCTTTTTCCTGCAGGGCATCAATCAATTCGTGGGCCACGGCTGGCCCTACTCGCCACCTTCGGCCGGCGATCCCGGATGGTCGTTCTACGCCGCCGCCGTCTTCAACGATCACAACCCGTGGTGGATTGTGATGCCCGACGTGACGGCTTATCTCTCGCGCGTCAGCTATTTGTTGCGCCAGGGCCAACCGGCCAACGACATCGCTGTGCTGCTGCCCGAAGAAGACGCGCAGGCTGGCTTCGCGCCCGGAAAGGTTTCCGTCAGCGACCGCATGGGCTCGCTGCTCGGAGCCGATCTGGTGGCCTCGATTCTCGACGCCGGCTACAACTTCGACTTCATCGACTCGGCGGCCATCGACAAAGTTGGCATGAAGTACTATCCGGTGCTGGTGATACCGAATGTGGAGCGCCTGCCGCTCCACACCTACCAATGCATCGCTGGGTTTGCGCAGCGCGGCGGCCTTGTGATTGCGGTGAAGAGTTTGCCTTCGCGCGCGCCGGGTGTGAAAGAAGGGCCACGCGACTCGGCAGCCGTCGCTGACGTTTCGCAGATGCTGACGTCTTCGGGAATGGAAAATGTAAAGATCGTAGGCAGCGCCACAGAAGTTGCAGCGGCGATACGAGCATCTTTCGTGAAGCCCGACGTTGTGATGAACCCTGCTACACCCGAGGTGGGTTTCATTCATCGTGGTCTGTATTCGGCCCAAATTTACTTCGTCGCCAACACTGACAACCGGCCGCATTCGTTCGATGCGACGTTTCGTGCTCACGACGGCGGCGCGGAGTGGTGGAATCCGTTCACGGGAAAGATCACGGGCGCAGGTTCCGGGCCAACGATTCACTTTGACCTCGCTCCGTATGAATCGCGCGTGGTAGTGTTCACCGGCAGTCCCACGCCTCCACCGCAACAGCAAGCCGCAAAGCCGTTCGCGCCCATCGACCTGAGCCACGATTGGAAGGTGACCTTTGAGAAGACCGGCGCGACCGAATCGATGCCGGTGCTGACGTCGTGGACGGAGTTTGCCAGCGAAAAATACTACTCCGGAGCGGCGACCTATGAGCGAACCGTCGAGATTCCCGCGGATGTAGCCAGGGCGCAACGGCTGGTTCTGGACTTTGGCGAGGCCAAGCCGGCCGAGCGCGGCGCGCAGCATCAGCCGGGCATGCGCGCATGGCTGGATGCGCCGGTGCGCGACGCCGCCGTGGTTTATGTAAACGGCAAGCGTGCGGGCTCGGTCTGGATGCCGCCTTACCAGATCGACATCGCGCCGCTGGTGCACAAGGGCAGCAACGAGCTGAAGATCGTCGTCGCCAACACGGCAATCACCGCTCTGGCCGACCGCCCCGCGCCCGACTACACTCAACTGAACCAGCGCTACGGCGAAAAGTTCCAGCCGCAGGACATGGATCACCTGCAGCCACAGGTCTCCGGCCTCGTCGGCCGGTTGCGCCTGACCTGGATTCCGTAAGAATTTGTTTAAAAAACTCTCATTCGCGGTTTTGAAAGGGCACGACTTGAGTCGTGCCGGTCAGAAGGAACAATCAATGATGTACTTCCAGTCCGGTGGGAAGGTGAAAGCTTCCCGCCGGACTGGTAGCTTGAGTTTTAGGGCTGTATCATGCGGCACGGCTGAAACCGTGCCCTTGCAAAACACAATGTTTTGAGACAGGTTCTAAGCAGAAAAATTCGAACTATTTCATCACCAAAGGAGAGTCAGCGGTGAACGGCGTTCCGGTTGTCCATGAAAGTGCGCAGAGTGTTTTTTCGGCATTGAGCCGCCGCAATTTTTTGAAAGCGGCATCCTCGGTAGCGGCGGCCGGAGCGCTGGGCGAAGGCATTGATTTATTTGCACAAGGCGCGGCCAAGTACACATCCATTCTGATTCCCGCCGATGCGCATCCCGCCGTGCACAGCGCGGCTGAGATACTATCGGCCAAGCTCGGGTTCAAGGCCAGCGCGATACGCACGTACACGGGCGCGGCGGCGATGCAGACTAGCGCTATCGTTTTCGCGTTGCAAGAAACCCCCGGCATTCCGTCTCCGCTGGCAGGCTCTGTTGCGCGCGATGGTTATGCCGTGCAGGCGCGGAATGGCGGCCTGCTGGTGTGCGGAGCGCGTCCGCGTTCGCTCTTGTTTGCCGCCGGCGAATCGCATCACTGGCTTGACCGGAGCGATGGCCAGTGGACGCGCAACCCGGATTTCACGCTGCGCTTCGCCACTTATCACAACGCCCGCAGCGTGGCCGGGATCGTGGCGATTCTGGGCGCGAATGCATTCACCACTTCAATGCACGCCAGCATCTCGCTGCGCAATGAGATGCCAGAGGTCTTCGCCAAGCTAAGCCCCGAGGCGCAGCAGCGGTTGACGGCGGCCGAAGCCGAGGCCAGCAAGAGAAACGCCGCGCTGGTCAAGGAGTTTCACGACGCCGACGTCGAGGTCTTTGCCGATCTGCCTTACGGCAACAACTTCAGCCGCTGGTCGGCGGAACTCTACGAAGCATTCCTTGCCGTTTATCCATCGGCCAAAGGCGTTTCGGCCGAGCACTCCTGGGAAAAAGCCGCGCTTTGCCCCTCCGATGCGGCGACGTGGAAGCTCTTCGAATCTTATGTGCGCGAGTTCGCGCAGCAAACACAGGCCGACGGGCTGGCCTGCAACTTCTGGGACCAGTTCGGCATCTTTTGCCACGACGAGCGCTGCCAGAAAAACGGCCTCGACCAGTTCAAGAACGAGTTGCAGACCGCCGTCTCGCACTACTACGCCGCGCTACAGCCGATGGGCAAGAAACTTCACCTCAGAACCTGGTCTTCCGGTTGCCCGCATTGGCTAGGCGACCAATATGTGCACGCGCCGGGCTACAGCAACTTCAGTCCGTCGCACTACGAGCTGTGGTCGCGCGTGATCGATGCAACGCCGAAAGAGATTCTGATTCAGACCAAGGCCTACCACTCCGATTGCGAGCCCGATCCGCGCTTCAGCCCGCTGTTGGGCCGCGCCAAGCCGCATCCGGAGATCGTCGAATACCAGATGGTCGGCCAGACCACGGGCCGGCATTACTTCCCCGCCGCCACCGTCAATTACACGGCGTGGACCATGAAAAAAGCGCACGAACTCATCGGCACCGAAGGCGGCGCGCAGATCACCCCCGGCGGCACCATGCAGTCGAACTACGACATGTTCGACGATCTGCTTAACAGCGTGGACATTTACGCGTGGCGCGAACTGACATGGAACGTGAATGCAAACGTGGACCGGATCTATGGCGAATGGGCCGCGCTGCTCTATGCGCCGCAGGCCGCGCCGCACATCGCCAAGGCCATGCAGATCTCTGAAGAAGCTGCCAACCTAACCTGGTCGCCGCTGGGCCACGGCTCGGCAACCAACTCCGATTTTGCCGGCGACATCGCCCGCCGCGAAACGCTGCTGCGCTACACCAACCGCTACTATCTGCCCGAGTATGCAAAGTTGCTGGAGCCAACCCGGGAAAACATCGCGCTGATCGTTGCGGAAAAACAAAAGTGCCTGGCGGAAATTGACGCCATGTTCGCGGAGTTCGAGGCGGCCAAGCCTTATTTGACCGCGGCGCAGGCCGGTGAAATCGCCACCCGCTTCGATTGGTTCCGCGAATTCGCCATCTGCAACACGGCGCTCGATGTCAGCCTGTGGCGGTTCCGCTACCTGCGCGCGCAGGCCGCCATGCTCACCACCGATCCTGAGCAACTGAAGCCGCTGGCCGAGGCATTCGACACCGTCGCCGCACACGCGCCCCGGCTCTTTCATTTTGACCCGGCGCAGAAATTCGCCTGCTACGATACCACTCTGGGCGAATTACGCACCAAGCCGGCTCTGGGCTCGCCGCTCCATTTGATGCACCAGATCTATGCTGAATCGCTCCAATTCATGATTGCCTCGGTGGGGCCGGACTACCTGCCCAAGGATTTGATCCGCGCCGAGGTGCAGATGAATGTCGCGGCCGAAACCAAGCAACACACATAAACGCCGGTTTTTGAGCAAACTCTTTTAAGCTTTATTGCGAATGCGCCTCCAGTTTGACCGATCAACGGCGGTAGAATGACGAAGGCGCATTGCGCATTTTTATGACGTACTTTGAACAGGTCACAAAAGCCGCCGCGTTTCTGCGCGGCATCTTCGACGGGTTCACGCCGCGCGTAGGCATCGTGCTGGGCTCGGGACTGGGCGCGGTAGCCAAGGCAGTTGCCGAACCCATCACCATTCCCTACAGCGAGATTCCGCACTTTCCGCAGTCGACCGTCGAGGGCCACTCGGGACGTCTGGTGGCCGGTCTGCTGGGCGGCGCGCCGGTCGCGATCCTGCAAGGCCGCGTGCACTTTTACGAAGGTTACTCGCCACTGGAAGTCACCTTCCCCATGCGCGTTTTGGGCGCTCTGGGCACGCGCGCCGTAGTGCTGACCAACGCCGCCGGCGGCATTCAGGCGGGCTACAAGGTCGGCCAGTTGGTACTACTCGCCGACCACATCAACATGATGGGCTGGAATCCGCTCATCGGCCCCAATGAACCGCGTTTTGCCGTGCGCGCTGGCGCGGGGCTGCGCTTCTTCGACATGACCGAGGCTTACTCGAAGCCACTGCGCGTGCTGGCGCAACAGGCAGCCGGCGAAGAGGGCTTCCCGCTTGAAGAAGGCGTCTATCTAGCCACGCCGGGACCGAGCTTTGAAACACCGGCCGAAATTCGCGCCTTTCGCGCGCTGGGCGCAACGCTGGTCGGCATGTCCACCGTGCCCGAAACCATCGTGGCGCGGCACATGGGCATTGAGGTGCTGGGCATCTCCTGCGTCACCAATCTTGCCGCGGGCCTGGGGGCCACGCCGCTGAGCCACGAAGAGGTACAGGAGACCGGCAGGCAAGTCGAACTGCGGTTGGCCGCGCAGCTCACTCGGCTGGCGCCGCGTATCGCGCAAAAGGTGGAAGCAGAACCGTGAGCACGCTCGATAGCAGCGGCAACGCCGCCCACCCGCCGCGGCTGCCCTTTCCGCCCACCGTCATCGGACTCGCCGGCTGCTCCGGCTCTGGCAAATCCACGCTGGCCAGCGAACTGGCGCGCATGATCGGCGGGCTGCGCTTTCATCTCGACGACTACTACCTCGACCTGGGCGAGCTGCCGCCGGCCGAGCGCGCCAGGAAAAATTTCGACGATCCGGCCATGCTCGAAGTGCCACTGCTGGCCCAACACATTGCCGCTTTGGCGCGCGGCGAAACCATCGACCGGCCCATCTACGACTTTGCCACTCACACTCGCCTGCGTGGCCAAACCACGCGCGTCACCGCCGGGCCGTACCTGATCGTCGAAGGACTCTTCGCGCTCCACTACGCCGAACTGCTGCCGCTCTACCAGTTACGCATCTACGTCGATACGCCCGACGAACTGTGCTTCGAGCGCCGGCTCAAGCGCGACACCGAAGAACGCGGCCGCACGGAAGAATCCGTCCGCTACCAGTTTGAAACCACGGTGCGGCCCGCCAGCGTGGCCTTCGTGCGCCCGTCGGCGGCCAAAGCCGATTTTGTTGTCGATGGCACCGGCGCCCTGGATTGGAAGATCGAACGGGTGATGACGGAAATGCGTCAGCGCGGGTTGCTGGCTGAAGCGCGGTAGAGCCAGTTGTCAGTGACCGGTGGTTCGTGCAGAATTGATCAAGATAAGGAAAAGAAACAAAGGAAGTAAGCCGGTCTCGGCCGAGACCATTGCAAAGATTGCCGAGCGTGGCGGAGACGTATCGCGCTTTTTCAAGGGGGATGGAAAGATGACGCCGCCATTGCGGCGCAAAACTAAGACTTCCCCGCCAGCGCCTCAACCGGCACCAGCATATCTTCCTTGCGCATGATGAGGTTGGTGGCGTTCAGCGTGGCCAGCTCGAATCCGTGGCCGTGAGTGATGGCGTCGGTGGGGCAGGCCTCGACACAGTAGCCGCAAAAGATGCATCGGTTGTAGTCGATGTTGTAGACCTTGGCGTAGCGCTCCGACGAGGAGATGCGCTGCTGGGCGGTGTTTTCGGCGGCTTCAATGTAGATGCAGTTCGACGGGCAGGCGGCGGCGCACAGATAACAGGCCACGCATTTTTCCAGGCCGTTTTCATCGCGCTGCAAAACGTGCGCTCCGCGAAAGCGCGCCTCAAAAACCGCTCCACGCCCGGGCCCCGGGCCGTCGGGATAGTTCTCGACGATCGTCGGCGAAACCATCTCGCCGAGGGTGATGCTCATGCCTTTGGCAATACCGGCGATGTTACGCACGAAAGACATACCAGCAGTATACGACGGGCCGAGACCTGAAGCCGATCCCCGGTCGCGATTTTGCTGCCGGGGTTGAAGCTCTGGAAAATTGTTGTAGCCACTCACGTACGGGCTGAAACCCGTACCCTTCCCACCGCGAAAGCGCGAGGGCACTCAATGCCGCGCGGCGGGCGGAATGGCTCGTCCGCGGTTATTGGCCGGGGGCGTAGTAACAGGTTTGCGCTGCGGCTGGGCGCCGAGCAACTGTTGGCAGAGCGGCGAGTCCTGTCCGCGCGCCAGCCCCTCGACTGCATCCTGGCCGCGGCAAAGGCGCATCTCCATGGCCTTGGCCTGTTCCATCAGTTTGGGATCGGCCTTGGTCAGCTCCGCGGTCCGCTCCTGACCGGTCATCGGATCGATGTCGAAGCGAAAGACGGTGTCGCTGGGCGGCTTTTGCGCGCCGTAATCGAAGTGGTTCCAGGTGGCGATCTGCGCGTTGCCGCCGGGGCCGGCCATCACGGCGTAGACCTGCGTCCAGGTAACGCCCGGAGCGCCGCTGGTGGCCGCGTTCCACACCAGAATTCCCTGACCGCCGTGCAGCCAGCGCACCGTCCACATGTGATGCGCAATGTCATAGTGGAAGGCGGCGAAGTAGGTGCTGGAGGCGCAGTTGGCGCAGTTGTCGTAGAGCGCGGTCAACTCCAGCGGCGCGCCGTCGGCAAAGCGTTGCCAGTCAAACCAGCGCAGATTAACGCCATGAAGCAGCGGTGCGGCCACGTGGCTGGTGAGCGAAACGTTCCAGACGGTGAAGGCGTCGGCGTTGGGCGGCGATTGCGGCGTGGCGCGGTCGGCGGTGACGACCAGCGCCGCGTCGTAGACTACGCCAATCTCGCGGATGGCGGTCCATTTTTCAACGGTGAGCGAGCGCGTGACCCAGGCTACGATGTTCTGATCCTCGGGCGCGTGGAAATCGATCCAGCGGAAATCGCCCGAGGTCTGCTGGGCGCGAAGAGACGGGATAGCGGCAAACAAAACCGCGCCAAAAAATAAAGAAATGAACCGGCGTTGAACACTGCGCATACGTTCAGATATAGCAGATAACGGCAGGGTAGATCTCTGAATGTCTCACTGGCCGCGCACGTAAAAAACTGCCTTGGCAAAGGGCGCCAGTTGCATCAACAGATCGAAATCCGCCACGTTGCGCGTCAGCACGGCGCAGCCATGTTTTGCAGCGGACAGCAAGATCAGCGCATCGTTGAGAACTCTGCGCCGCTCGGCACGGCCATATTGCTGCAAGCGAGCCAGCAGACCGGCCAGAATCCCCGCCTCCCGCCAAATCTCTTCGTCGGGATTGATCATGCGATGGCCGGGGCGCTTGTCGAGCGAAAGTGCAATTTGCCGCACGGCCCGCGGCGTATCGCGATGCCTGGGATCGAGCAGACCGGCCAGCGCAATCATTTCCGCCCCGGTGACCGAGGAATGCCACAGATCCGCGGCGCGTAGTGCCAGTTCCGCTTCCGGCGGCAGACGGCCTTGCAGCTCATCAATATAAACCGTAGTGTCAAGCAACAGCTTGGGCAGCGGACGGTCCAGCCGGCCGAGAAATAGCAACCGCGAACGGTCGCGCGGCTGCAGACGTTGCTGATGTTTTTCCGGCTTGAAGCGCCGCAGCGACCGATCGACGCTGGAGCTAGAACTCAAGGTCGAGTTCCCTGCCAATTGTGTTGCGCTGAGAGATCAACCAATCGCCGTAATCGTCGGCAACGGCGATGCTGGCCAGAGCGGCCTCTAGTAGTTTTGTGTCGGAGCTGATACCAGATTTTTTCTTGGCATAGGCAACCAGTGATGCCGGCATGCGGCCACGCATGGTCACGCTGCGGCCGCCCTGCAATAACCCCTTGGCTTCGGCAATCGATACCGCCTCGCGCAGACGCTCTCCAGCAAGCGCCTGCGCGCGATTGGCTCGCGCTCGGGTTTTCAATACTGCCGCGGCATGGGCCATCTTGGTCTCCTTGGATGTGCTACAAAATCATCACGATTGTAGCACGGGTAGCAATGCTCGAAACCGTTCTGCCGCGCTATAGCCCCAGCTTGTCCCAGATGGCGTCGATCCTGGCTTTGGTGGCGCCGTCCATCTCGATCATCGCCGGCCAGGGGCGGGTGAAGCCTTCGGCCCGCCATTTGCGCGTGGCGTCGATGCCCATCTTCGATCCGTAGTTGGGCAGCCGCGAAGCGTGATCGAGCGAATCGACCGGGCCGAGCGTGAATTGAATGTCGCGCTCGGGATCGATGTTGTTGGCCACGCGCAGCACAACCTCGCCGATGTTCTGCACGTCGCAATCTTCGTCGACAACAATGATGCATTTGGTGAACATGGCCTGGCCCAGCGACCAGATGGCGTGCATCACTTTGCGCGCCTGGCCGGGGTAGCTCTTTTTGATGGAGACGATCATCAGATTGTGGAAGACGGCCTCGACGGGCAAATGAATATCGACCAGCTCGGGGATGGTCATCTTCATCGCCGGCAAAAAGATGCGCTCGACGGCCAGACCCATCCAGGCATCTTCCATGGGTGGCTTGCCGACAATGGTCGCCGCGTAGATAGGATCTTTGCGATGCGTGATGCAGGTGAGATGGAAGACCGGGTATTCGTCGGCCATGGTGTAGAAGCCGGTGTGATCGCCAAAGGGGCCTTCGGAACGCAGTTCGCCCAACTCGACATAACCTTCAAGCACGATCTCCGAGCTTGCCGGCACTTCAAGATCGACGGTCTCGCACTTGACGATCTCCACGGGCTTGCCACGCAAAAAACCGGCGATGAGAAATTCCTCGACCTCGGGCGGCGCGGGCACGATGGCGGAAAATGTGGTAGCCGGATCGGTGCCGATAGCGACGGCAACCTCAAGCCGCGAGCCCTTCAAATTGCCAAGCGAAATTTGCGGCAGTCCGCCGATAGGCCCGTCGGGAACGGCCACCGCGCCGCCAGCAGATTCGGCCATCATCGCCACCCTGGCAGAGAGCTGGCTTTCGGGCGAGTGCATCGCCGCGGCCTGCCGCAGCGCCTCGCGATAATGCTCGGCGGCAACTTTTTGCCGCTGCCAGTGCATGCCGGTGGTCTGGCCGTCGAAGACCTGCATGCGATACATGCCGATGTTACGCCGGCCGCCGCTGCCTTCCGATCCTGGGCCGCGCGTATGCACACAGGGCAAGGTGATGAAGCGGCCGCCATCGTGCGGCCAGCATTTGAGAATGGGAAAGAAATTGAGGTCGAAGCCCTCGCGGCGAATCACTTCTTTGCAAGGGGCGTCTTTAGCGCTGACGGTTTTAGGAAAGGCGTTGGCCAGCGCGCCCAGTTGCGGCAGCATCTTGAGCTTGTCGAGAACCCCGGTGGGGGGCTTCACGTTGATGAGCGCGGAGATCCGGCCGGCAATCTCGTCGAGCCGCTCGACGCCAAGGGCCAGCGCCATGCGCCGCTCCGAACCGAACTGGTTGATGAGCACCTTGTGGCCGGGATGGCCTTTGACGTTTTCAAAGAGCAACGCCGGGCCGCCGGGAGCGTAGCTTCCACTCGTACGCGCGGCTAGGTTCTTGACCCCTGATCCCTGCCCCCCGCCCCCTGTCTTTCCGATCTTGCTCACGCGGTCGGCGATCTCGGTGATCTCAAGATCGGCCGAAACCTCTTCGCGGATGCGGCGCAGTTCGCCGTGTTTTTCCAGCGTCTTGATCCAGTCGCGCAAGTCGTCGTAGGCCAAGGATTGCTCCTTCGGCGGCAATCGCCGCTCTCAAACCTCTAGCTTATAGCCCCGGCACGGATTGGGGCAGAGATAGCTCTTCAACGGGAAATCCCAGCCGCTGCCACTCGTCGAAGCCGCCGCGCAGGGTGCGGGCACGGTCAACGCCGAGCCGGTGCAGCTTCATGGCGGTTTTGGCGGCGGTGGCCTCGCCGGGACAGCCGCAAAAGAGCACCACGTCGCGGTCGCGGGGCAGCTCCTGGTGGCCCGCCGTCAGCGTATCGGCCGAGATGAGCCGCGCGCCGGGCAAGGTAAAGGGCTGGGGCGCGACATCGAAGGGATGACGCAGATCGACGATCATCGGCTCCTCGCCGGCGTCGATCAACTGCTTGAGTTCGGTGGGATCGAGCCGCGAGCTGGCAAGCTTTTTGAGCGCGCTGTGCCGCCGCCACAAACGCACCAGGAAGAAGCCGACGATGCCCGAAGTCAGCAACGCGCCAGAGAAGCGGTCCACCCAATCGAAGAGATGGGGATTGCTTTGGAGCACGCCGGCAAAGCAACGGCCGCCCGCCAATAGAACGCCCACCCAGATCGCCGAACCCAGGCCGTCGTAGAGCAAGAAGGAGCCAAAGGCCATTCCGCTTTGGCCGGCGACGGGTGGGGCAAGGGTCGACAGGCCCGGCACGAATTTGGCGAAGACCAGCATGGTGCCGCGGCGCTGGGCGAAGGAGTCGCGGGTGCGTTGCACGCAGGTGGTGGCCTCAAACGAGAGCTTGCAGAGCAGGCGCAGCACGCGCTGGCCAAAGTGGCGGCCGAAGAAGAACCAGGCGCTATCGGCAATCAGCGAGGCCGCAAAGCCAGAGGCAAAGGAGAAAGACAGATTCAACGACCCGTCGTTCGATAACGCTCCGGCAGCCAGCAGCACCGGCGTAGCCGGCAGCGGCAGACCAAGCTGCTCGGCCAGTACCCAGACAAAGAGCAGCAAATAGCCGTAGGTCAACAGAATATGTGTGGGCAGTTCCATGCGATATGCGCCTTCGTGCGGTTGTTCTTGGTACGGGCCGCTGAAAATTGTTCATTCATTTAGATGAAATCCGGAGCATTTCGTTTCACGCCCGAGCCAATGCTTCACCAGACATTATTGCAGCTATCATCTTTGCCCGGCTATGTGCCGTTTGCAGACAGATTTTCTTGAGCCCGAAGTCAGGAGCAAGGCCGTGCGTGCCCATCCTCGTCGCAAAAACATGAAACGGGGCGAGGGGAGGGACACCAGGAGCTTGTCTTACGATGATGGACTGGATCAGTCGACGGCTTGTTTCCGCGCTTGCGTCACTTGCTCGACACCCCATTCGGTCCGGGCGCTTTGCCGGGCCGGGCAGCCCAGTTGGTAAGCACAGGATTCGACATTTCGCGCTTGGTGCTTCGACAACACTATTTTTTCGTCTGCTGAGGCAAACGCGCAGCAGCAAAGATCTTCATGATCTCCTTGGCCAAGCCGGCCGAAGCGATGGAGCCATCGAAAGCTGTGATCTTGTCCGAGCCGACAACAATACTCGTTCGTTTATCGGTAATCACAAAAGTGTGGTAATAGGTGAATAACGGGCGATCGAATGTGATGTAGAGATCGGCCAAACGAGCATCGGTGACAATGGTCAGTCCCAACTTATCCCAATCCTTCTGCTGTGTCAGGGCGCGGTCTACGGTATCCACTGTGAGGAAGACCGTCTTTGAAGTGATATAAACCGTCTTGGCATCACGGATGAGTTGTTTCGGATCGGTGGTGCCAGCCACCGCCGCGCTCGGCTGCGGAGCCAGGGCGGCCTGTTGCACGGGCATTTGCAGATTGGCCCCGGAACCGAGAGTTTTGCGCGGCCCAAGATCGGGCAGGCCGAGTACACTCTCGATCGGAATCGCGAAGGAGGCCGTGCCTTCTCCACCCACAATGATGCCAATGAGAGCACCGGTACGATCGACGATCGCGCCGCCACTCGAACCAGGAGCCACTGGCGCGGTGAACTGCAAAATCCGGAAGCCAGAACCGGCACCGGGAACCTCATCGGCGGGCCGGATGGCAGAGAGAATACCCTCCGTCGCCGACCATGTAAGGCCACCGGCATTTGTAACGGCGAAAACCGGATCGCCCTGGGCCAGATTTACTGTATTGCTTGGCGCAAGCGCGGCCAGCGCGCCCGCCGATATCTTCAGCGCCGCAACATCGCGGCGTTCGTCGTAACCGAGAAGTTCCACACGATCGAATACATCGCCGTTTGATAAACGGACCTGCACCTCGGCTGCATTCTTGATGGCATGGTAGGCAGTAAGAATCACGCCATCTTTGGAAATAACGGTTCCTGTCGCAATCGAATGAAGCCGGCCCGCGCCTTCGCCAGAGAGGATCACGACCGTAGCAGCCTTGGCGTGCTCGAAGATAACTTGTGAATCTTGGCTCGATGGTGACTGAGCAAATGATACAAATGACGACGCAAGAAAAATACCAGCAAATAGAGCTTTCATGAGAGGGCCTTTCAAGTATCGTTTCGCATTATAACAATCAGGACAAGACACGGAGGACTCGCCGTTGCAGCAAAAGAGCCGCCCGCGGGCGGCTCCGATGCAAGCTTGTTTCGCCGGTTATTGTTCTTCGGCCGGGGTAGCGTCGGTCTTGGGCTGGTTTGGAAAGACCCGGGCCGTGCTCTGGTCGCCGATGCCGAAGTAATTGCTGTTCCAAAGATTCTTGTAGAACTCGCCAGTCAGTTCGGCGGCGCGGGGGCCGAAGGTCGGCCGGCCACCTTCGAGGAAGAAGACCGTGACCAGGCTGCCCTGCGGCGATTCGGAGTAGGCGGCAAACCAGCCAAAGCGGGTGCCATTGTCCGAGCAGGTTCCGGTTTTGCCAAAGACCGGCAGCTCGTTGAAGTTGTAGCGGAGGCGGCGGGCGGTGCCGTACTCGACCGCGCCGGCCATGCCATCTTCAAGATCGGGAACAAAGCGGGCAATGTCGAGCTTGCGCTTGATTTTGGGCTCGAAGCTGGCCACCTCTTCCAGCGTGGTGGGATGCTGCAAATAGTAGAGCGTGCCTCCGTTGGCGATGGCGGCGACAAAAGCGCCCAGTTGCAGCGGGGTCAACGAGACACCCTGGCCAAAGCTGCACATGCGGCCCACGCCGCCCTCGGATTCGGGCAGAGGCTGATCGGGATAGACGCCCAACTGCTCGCCGGGCAAGTTGTAGCCGGCCAGCTCGCCCAACCCAAACTGATTGGCGTAATAGTGCACGCGCTCGAAGCCCAGTTCGCGGCCCAGTTCCTCAAAGTAGAGGTTGTTGCTCTTGGCCAGCGCCTGGGTCATGTTCATGTGGAAGCCAGCCAACTGCACCGGCGTATCGCGGGTAACGATACCTTCAGAGAGCGCGGCCATGGCGACGGTAAGCTTGATAGTCGAACAGGGCTCGGCGCCGGGCGAAAGCGCAAGCTTCTGGTTGACCATGGCCAGAATGCGGCCGTTCGAGGGATCGATAACGACAGCCGTGCCGTTCATGTCGCCCAGCGCATCAATCGCCGCCTGGCGGACCACCGGATCTTCACCGGCCGTGTTGTCGCCGGCGCCAATTTCGCCCTTCACAAAGGAGCTGGCGGTAAAGCGCTCGACGTAGCGATGACGGCGGGACGACGAGGCGCGGCGAACGTTAGCCGAAGCCTTTGACGTTGTTGCTGTGCGCGCCGAGGAGGCGCGAGTCTTCGACGTACGCGATGACGCCGCGGCGTGAGAGGCGGAATGTCTGGAGGCCGAACTGTGCGGAGCGGCCGGCTTGGCAGCGTGATGGGCGCTGGAGTGATGCGACTCCTTGAGCCGCGCTTCGGACTTGGGACGATGCAACGGGTTTTGCCCGGCATCCAATGCCGCCGCGCAGGCCGCGGCCATACCCAGTGCTAACGAAACCAGTGCAACAGAACTGACGCGGTACATCTTCATCCAGTTCGCCCCTCTCCCCTTTGGATTACGTGCCGCGCGTTCGCCCGAAGGCTGCGCTCATCTTGCCCATCCGCGATGCCGCTCGATCTATATATCGGCAGCTCGCCCGGTCTTCTTCGATTCTGACTAGCAACCGGCTTGCCAACTCCGGCCACCGCTTCTAACAACATCACCCGGTCTTCCCGATCAGGCACCCTGACCCTCGATACCGGACCCCTGCGATGAACCTTTCCGCTCACTATACCGTTTCCAATGCAGGATGGGAAACGGCCCATTACGCAACGGCAAACCCGGCGCCGTAGATCATCTGAAGTGACTCATGCTTCAGGGACTTACACCTTGTCAGCATGTAGAAAAGTTAAAACTGCAACCGGCGTAGAAACGTCGGCACATCCAGATCGCGTTCCGGATCGCTGCCGGATTCGGGAAACAGGGGCGGCGGCGGCGCGGATGGCGCGTCTTTCAAAATGGCACTGCGCGGAACCTCCATGAAATCTTCCGCCACATCGCGCGGCGCCGGATGGAAGAGGAAGTCCTCGTTGGAGGCCACCGGCTCGACTTCGATGGGTTTGAAGATGTCCTCGGGCTCCCGGACGATGTCTGGGAACGGGCGCGGGGCAGGCGGCACGGGAACCGGAGCCGGGGGCGGAGCCACGAACGCCGGAGGAGGAGGAGGAACGGGTTTGGGCGCGGCCACGACCGGCGGAGGAGGCGGCGGAGGCGCAACCTGCGGCGTCACAAAAACCTTGGAAGGCTGCGGCGTGGTGAAAACCATGGGCTGAGCCGATACGGCCGGCGGCGGAACAGGCGCAACTGGCTGCGGCAGGGGCGCAACCGGAGGCGGCGCGGAGACAACCGGCGGAGGCACGGGCACGGCGGGCGGTTGCATCACCGGCGCCGGCGTATGAATCGCGGCCGGCTGCGGAGTGACAACGGCAGGCGGCTGCTGCGCGGTCACCGTAACGGTGGTGGCAACGGCAGGAGCCGAAGAGGTAAAGAAGAAGCTGTCATGCGACGGCTTGGGCTCGTCCTCTTCCTCGCTGAGAAAGCGAATCGGTTTGGGCGCGGGCTCGCGGACAGGCTCCGCATCGGCCTTGTTGGCCACGGGAGCACCCAATGCCGGCTCGCGCATCCAGATATCGGGCGAGACCACGGGCACCGAAACAATGGGATCTTCTCCCAGATTCAACATGCGCGCGCGGCGCTCCGGCATCTGATCGCGGAAGCCGGTGGCGATGACGGTGATCTTCACCTCCTCGCCCATCTTCTCGTCGAGCACGGCGCCGAAGATGATGTTGGCGTCTTCGTGCGCGGAAGAATGAATGAGCGACGAGGCCTCATTGACCTCGCTGAGTTTGAGTGTGCTCGAACCGGTGATGTTGATGAGGATGCCGCGGGCGCCGTCGATGGCGCCATCTTCAAGCAGCGGCGAAGCCATGGCGGCCTCGGCGGCTTCGACGGCGCGATTGGGTCCGGAGCGAATGGCCGTGCCCATCACCGCGTAGCCCATGCCGGCCATGGTGGTCTTCACGTCGGCAAAGTCGCGGTTGATGATGCCGGGGATGGTGATGATGTCGGAGATGCCCTGCACGCCCTGGCGCAACACGTCGTCGGCAATGCGGAAACTCTCGAAGAAACCGGCGTCCTTGGCCACGGCCAGCAGCTTTTCATTGGGGATCACGATCATCGTGTCCACGCTTTCGACCAGTTCCTTGAGGCCGCGATCGCATTGCATCAGGCGGCGCTTGCCCTCGAAGTTGAAGGGGCGGGTGACCACGGCTACGGTCAGAATGCCCATCTCGCTGGCCAGCGAGGCGATGACCGGCGCGGCGCCGGTGCCGGTGCCGCCGCCCAGGCCGGCGGTAACAAAGACCATGTCGGCGCCTTCCAGGGCTTCGATGATTTTTTCCGAGTCTTCCAGCGCGGCGCGGCGGCCAACGTCGGGGTTGGAGCCGGCGCCAAGCCCGGAGGTGAGCCGTCCGCCGAGTTGCAGCTTGACCGGAGCCTGGGAGAGTTTGAGGGCTTGCGAATCGGTGTTGGCGGCGATGAATTCGACACCTTCCATGCGGGCCTGGATCATGCGATTGACGGCGTTGTTGCCGCCGCCGCCGACGCCGATCACCTTGATCCTCGCGCCGTGCACTCCCTCATCGTGATATTGAATTCGCATTTCGCCGGCCTGATTATTATCTTGTTCCATGGTCAAGCCCTCCCTTGTCGATAGTATCGCCGAATCGCCCTAAAAACTTGCCGCAAACATGGTGCGTAGCCGGGCGCGGATGCTGTTATCCTCGGCAGCGCGCATGGTGCGCGTGCGTTGTACGTAAAGAATTAATCCGATGGCGGCGGCAAAGCTGGGCTGCGCCAGTTCGGTGGGCATATGCGGCAACCGCGCCGGCATTCCGATGCGCGCCGGAGCGTGCAACTGGCTTTCGGTCACGTCGAGTATGCCACGCAACAACGCACCGCCGCCGGTGAGCACGCAACCGGCACCGAGCGCATCGAGCACGCCGCCGTAACGCAAGCTCTCGCGAACATAGTGCATCAGTTCGCGGGCACGCGGCTCCAGAATCTCGGCCATCGAGCGCAGCGGCAGCGTGGCCAGGTTGCCCTGCGGAGTGCGGATTTCGGTGGTTGCATCTTGCGGTACCGAAGTCACCACGGCATTGCCGAACTTGCACTTTAGCTCCTCGACCTGCGCCAACGGCAACTGCAACCCGATGGCCAGATCGTTGGTAAAGTGCGCGCCCCCGATGGGCACCGAAGCGGCATAGACCACAGCGCCCTCGAAAAACACCACCAGATCGCTGGAGTGCGCACCGATGTCAAGCAGACAAACACCCAGTTCGCGCTCGTCGGCCGACAAGATGCATTCGGCCGCGGCCAGCGGTTCCAGCACCGTCTCCGAGACCTCGAATCCAGCGCGGTTGGCGCAGGTCACCGTGCTTTGCAGCGCACTGGCCGAGCAGGTGACAATGTGCAGATCCACATCCAGACGCGTGCCCACCATCTCAACCGGATCGAAGATGCCCGGCTGTCCGTCGAGAATAAACTGGCGCGGCAACAGGTGCAGAATCTCGCGGTCGACAGGCAGATCGACGGCGCGGGCATGATGAATGGCCTCGCGCACGTCTTCGCGGTCGATCTCACGCATGCCCCGGCCCAGCGAGATGCCGCCGTTGGTGTTCAAACCAAGAATATGCGGCCCGCCAAGACCCACCGCGCAGTCGTCGATATTGATTCCCGCCGAGCGCTCGGCCTGTTCACTGGCCGCGCGTACCGCTTTGGCGGTAACCGCCAACTCGGCGATCATCCCCTTGCGCATGCCCGCCGACTCGGCCACACCATGGCCCAAGTAGCGCAGCACGCCCTCTTGCACCTCGGCAACCAGCATGCGCGTCTGCGCGCTGCCGATGTCGAGGGCCACAATCAGGTTGTCCGGCTTCTCGCTCATGGTTTGGTTATCCTCCTCCGGCAACTGCCGATGCCGGAGTTACGGTAAATCGCGAATGGCTAGCCGGAGCAGCAGTCTCCGGGGGCCGGCTGGTGTTGCGCTGCGCGGCCGGACGTGCCGCTGGCTTGGCATTCCGCTTTTCGGCCTTGGCGGCTGGTTTAGCAGCTACGTGCTTGGCAGCGGCGCGCTTTTTCTCAGCCGCCGGCTTGGTTTTCTTGGCCGCGGACTTTTCTTTTGCCCCGTGTTTCTGCGCGGCATTTTCTTTTACCGCGTGCTTGGCAGCGGCCGCTTCTTTCGCGGCAGGCTTGGCAGCGGGGACTTCTTTAACTGCCGGCTTGGCCGCCTCCGGCTCCTTGGCCGGGGCAGCCGGCTCGGGCTCGGCCGCCGCGGTATTCGTAGCCGGCGCCGGGCTCGTGGCCGCTTCGCTGTCGTTGGCCATCTGCAGAATGACCGGCTGATCGGGCTGACCGGGATGCGTAAAGCGCAGATCCACCCCCCTCAACTTGGGATACTGCTGGCGCAGACTGGCAATCTGCGACTTGTAGTTTTCAAAGCGCTCCCGGAAGTGCTCAGCTCCCAGATGCACGAGGATGTCCGCGCCCAACTCCGGCATCACCACGCAAGCGTCCTCGGAGTCGCTCAAATCGACCTCGGAGATGGCTTCGGAATTATGCTGGCCGCCCGCGTCCAGCGCAGCGATCATCCGCTGGTACAGCGCCATGCGCTTCTTGCGCGACTCCGCCGTGTCGCTGACCGCAATGCCGGTCAGTACCGGGAACGAATAATGGCGCTCGGCCATGGTCTTGGGCGCCATGGTCAACATCACGCCGTCGGCGTCGATCAGCCCAATCTGCTGGCCCTGGCGGGTAAAGGCCACCGGTTTGCGCTCCACCACATCGACGCGGATGCGGTCGGGCAGCACGCGCATCACCGTGGCCCGTTCGACCCAGGGAATCTGTTCCAATTGCCGACGCCGTTCGCTCAAGGGAACGAAAAAGACGTTGCGGCCGATGTCTTCACCGAAGACGGGTAGCAACTCGGTACGGCTCACTTCGGAGATCCCTTCGGCCTGAATGTTGTCGGCGCCGGCGATGCGGAAACGCGTGTCCTGCTGGAGGAAGCGCTTGACGGTCCAACCGCCGTAGGCCAAAGCGCCCAGCACCACCAGAGCGGAAATAGCGAGGCCGACGCGGCCCGCCTGCGACGACGGCCGCCACCAGGAACGCTGGGGCGCGGCAAAACGATCCGCAGGCGGGCGCAGTACACCGTCGCCGTCCGGATCGACGAACTTCGGAGGCATGCCTGGGGCACTGCGGCGGCCTGCGCTGGAGGGAGCTATACGCTCCGGCAGAGCAGAGTCCGGCTGTACGCGCCGCACGCGAATCTCCGCGGGCGGTTCTTCGTCCCAAAGCAGGGGCCGGTTTTTCGTGTTTCGTTGAATCGTCACGCCTGAGCGGGGTCGTGAGAGTCGCCAGATTCAACTATAGCCTGCAGTTCACGGCATGATTTCAGCATAGGGGAGGGGGAACCCAGAGGGTTAACGGGGGCAGGCTGAAAATAACGGCCTGCGAAATACAACGAACAGCATATCATTCTTTACATATTACGTAACACGTTATATCTTCTCCGAAGATGATCCAGAGCTTCAAGGATGCGGCGACGAAGGATCTATTTGAAACCGGCACGAGCCGGCGCTGGGCAGCGATTCAAGCCGCCGCTCTTCGCAAACTGGATCAGTTGGAGGCCGCGGCAAATCTAGTCGATCTGCGTATTCCTCCGGAAAATCGCCTTGAAGCGCTGAGGAACGATCGCGCCAAGCAACACAGCATCCGCATCAACGATCAATACCGCATCTGTTTTGTTTGGAAGGATGATGGAGCCCCCGAAGTTGAAATCGTGGACTATCACTAGCAATGCGCCTCGGGGAGCATGGAAGATGAACATCAAACGGCCAGCTTCGGGTTGGAATCTGGAAAGGGTGGCGACGCATCCGGGAGAAATGCTGCGCGAGGAATTTCTGGTACCCCTCGGCATCTCACAAAATGCGCTGGCGCTCAAGCTTCGCGTGCCTGCCACGAGGATAGGCGATATTGTTCATGGCCACCGCGCCATCACGCCGGATACGGCACTACGCCTGGCGCGTTTTTTCGGTAACAGCGCGGAGTTCTGGCTCAATCTTCAACAGATACACGATCTCAGCAAAGCGCGGATCGAATCCGTAAAAACGATCGAGCGCGATGTTGAGCCCTACGCGACAGTTTAACGAGCTTCAATCGCGGCCAGAATCTGTGGCGCCAGTTGGCTGACGCTGCCGGCGCCGAGGGTGAAGATGCGGTCGCCGGGCTGGGCCTGCGCAACCACGGCATGAACGGCAGCGGCGAAGTCCGGCACGAACTCGACGCGCGGGCTTTGGATTCTCTCCGCCAGCAACTCGGCCGTCACGCCAGGAATCGGTTCCTCGCTGGCGGCGTAGATGGGCAGCACTGCCACGGTGTCGGCGCCGGCAAACGCACCGGAAAACTCATCCAGCAGATCGAGCGTGCGCGAGAACCGGTGCGGCTGGAAGATCACATGAATCTTGCCGTGAAAGTTCTCCCTCGCCGCGGCCAGGGTGGCGCGAATCTCGGTGGGGTGGTGGCCGTAGTCGTCGATGACGGTGATGCCGCGCGCCTCGCCGCGCAACTGGAAACGCCGGTCCACGCCGCGAAAATTCCTGAGTCCCTCGGCGATTTTTTCGGGGGCAACCTCGAGCTGGCGGGCAATAGCCACCGCCGCCGTGGCGTTGAGAATATTGTGGTGGCCGGGCACATGCAGTTCAAAAGGACCGAGCGGACCGCTGGCTGTGTGCACCATGAATTGCGCCAGGCCGCTTCCCTGCCTGGCATCAGAAAATTCCACGCGGAAATCGGCCGTGGCATCGGCGCCATAGGTAAACACCCGCCGGTGCACGCGCGGCAAAATCCCCTTGAGCGGCGCATTGTCGATGCAGACCGTCGCCGCGCCGTAAAACGGCAGCCGGTCAATGAACTCTACAAAAGCCCGCTCCACATCGGCCATGTCGCGATAGCAGTTCATGTGCTCGCGATCGAGGTTGGTCACCACGGCCAGGATCGGCGAGAGCTTCAAGAAAGAGCGGTCGCTCTCATCGGCCTCGGCAACCAGATATTGCGTGGTGCCCAGCCGCGCGTTCGAGCCCATCGCGTCCACGCGCCCGCCGACGACAACCGTCGGATCAAGGCCGCCGACGGCCAGCACGGCGGCCACCATCGAGGTGGTCGTCGTTTTGCCGTGCATGCCGGCAATGGCGATGCCGTACTTGAGGCGCATCAGCTCGGCCAGCATCTCGGCACGCTGAATCACGGGAATTTTACGCGCGTGCGCTTCGAGCACCTCGGGATTGGCCGGGCTCACCGCCGAGCTGGTCACAACCACCGTTGCTCCGGCGATGTTAGCCGCGTGGTGGCCCTCGCAGATCGTCGCGCCCAGCGCGGCCAGACGATCGGTGACGGCGCTGCGCTTCAGGTCCGAGCCCGAAACCTGCATGCCAAGGTTGAGCAGAATCTCGGCGATACCGCTCATGCCGATTCCGCCAATTCCGATAAAGTGCGCGTGCTGTGAGGTGGCAAACATGGAGGGTGAAGATTCAGGGTATCAGGAACGAGCGACCAGGGACGAGGAACCAGAAGGATCGATGCAAAAATCTATTGCGCCGGATCAATAAGACCCGTTCCGCGCATAGAGGAGAAGGCTTTGCGCTGCACATGAAAGCCCGGATAGACTCTGGGCAAGCTCGAAGCTGGACCACAGCGCAATGGAGACGGGAGCGGGGCGGGTTCTTCGGGATGGGAAAGACATCCAATCTGGGAGTCAATGGGGGTAAAAGAGCACGTAATCCAAGGACTTTACTCTATAACGACTTAGCCTTATACCGAGTGGCCACAAATGGCCAATATTCAGGAGTCATTCTATGTCTGAATTGCACACGAGCAATACGACGGGTAATCCCGCGCCTCTGGGGCTGATGGGATTCGGCATGACGACCGTTCTGTTGAACTTGCATAACGCCGGGTTCTTTCCGCTCGATTCGATGATTCTAGCCATGGGGATCTTTTACGGCGGCATCGCACAAGTGATCGCCGGCGTCATGGAATGGAAGAAGGGCAACACCTTTGCCTGTACGGCATTCACCAGCTACGGCATGTTCTGGCTATCGCTGGTGGGGTTGATCTGGCTGCCCAAGACCTCGCTGGGCATCGCCGGGCCGGGCAAGGATTTTGCTTTTCCAGCCTACCTGGTTCTGTGGGGAGTTTTCACGCTGGTCATGTTCATCGGCACGCTCAAACTGAACCGCGCCCTGCAGGTGGTCTTCTTTTCGCTAACGGTGCTGTTCTTTCTGCTGGCGACCGGCGACGCTTCGGGCAATGAGATGGTAGCCAAGGCCGCCGGCTGGGAGGGAATCTTCTGCGGCGCTTCGGCGATCTATGCCGCTCTGGCCCAGGTGCTCAACGAGGTCTACGGCCGCACGGTTTGGCCGATCGGGCCAGTCGCCAAGGCCTAACTTCAACCTCTGACCGGCTTGCAAACCAGCAGCCGGCGGCAAACTTCCAGCCTGCTTCAACAACGCGCCGGAGGGCCCGGTATAAAGCTCTCCGGCGCATGGCCGGAAGATGACTCGCTCATCACCGGCTGGGCCGTTCCCGGTCTTTCGCCTTTCTCCCCGAGGAATCAACTTCGTCACCGGGCGGTTTTCCTACACACCGCGCGGTTTTCTCCCACCCAGCCCTCGGCCCTGTAAAATCAAGCTAAAACCCGCCCAAAACCGGCTGGGGAGGCATCTTGTTTTACTGGCTTCTGTACGAAAAGCTATTTCCGTTTTTTCATCCGTTCCGGATCTTCCGCTATCTGACCTTCCGTACGGCCTTCGCCTCGCTGACGGCGCTGCTGATTGCGCTGTTCATCGGCCCGTTCGTGATCCAGAAGCTTAAGGAATTCCAGATCGGCCAGTTCGTGCGCGACGACGGGCCACAGTCACATCTGAAAAAGAGCGGCACGCCGACCATGGGCGGCGTGTTGATCGCCATTGCCATTCTGCTGCCCACCATTCTGTGGAGCGATCCGGCCAATCCCTTCGTCTGGGTAACGGTCTTTTCCACGGCGGCCTTTGGCGCCATCGGTTTTGCCGACGACTACATCAAAGTGGTGCAGCGGCGCAGCCTGGGTCTGACGGCGCGGGCCAAGCTGATTTGGCAGTTCCTGGCCGGGCTGGCGGTAGCCGTGACGCTGGTGGTACTCGACGAGTTCAAGCTCTTTTCCACGCAGATGTCGGTACCGTTTGTGAAGAGCCTGCGGCCCGATCTGCTCTGGCACGGCTGGCCGGCGACAATCCCGCACCTGGGCGTGCTGGCCTTCATCCCCTTCGTGATCTGGATTGTCCTGGTGCTGGTGGGCTCGACCAACGCGGTGAACCTGACCGACGGCCTCGACGGGTTGGCCATCGGCTGCACCATTATTGCCGCCGGCGCGTTGACGGTGCTCACGTATGTCAGCGGCCACGTGGTCTTTGCCGATTATCTGGAGCTGCAACGGATGCCGCTGGTCGGCGAGCTGTCAATCTTTTGCGGCTCGATGGTCGGCGCTTCGATCGGTTTTCTTTGGTACAACGCCCACCCAGCCGAGATCTTCATGGGCGACGTGGGTTCGCTGGCGCTGGGCGGGGCCATCGGCACGGTCGCCATCATTATCCGCCAGGAGCTGCTGCTGCCCTTTATCGGCGGCGTCTTCGTGATGGAAGCGGTTTCAGTGATGTTGCAGGTGGGCAGCTACAAGCTGCGTAAAAAGCGTATCTTCAAGATGGCCCCGCTGCACCACCACTTCGAGCAATTGGGCTGGCGCGAGTCCAAGGTCATCGCTCGGTTCTGGATTGCGGCCCTGGTGTTTGCACTGTTTGCACTCACCACACTCAAATTACGTTAAAGACCGGCTGCGCCGCGCCTCGGCCAGTGCACAATAGTACAATCGCGGGCAAAAGGATTTCTCGATGATGGAACTGAAGGGCAAAAAAGTTCTGGTCGTGGGCCTGGGCAAATCGGGCCTGGCGGCCGCGTTGTTTCTGCGCCACCAGGGCGCCGTCGTTACTGTTTCCGATGTGCGCTCGGCCGAGGCGCTGGCCAAGGAGATTCCGGCGCTGATCGAAGAAGGAATTTCGGTCGAGGCCGGCGGCCACGGCCTACTCACCTTCCGGCGGCAGGATCTGATTGTCGTCAGCCCAGGCGTGCCGCTAAATACACCCGAGCTGGTGCAGGCCAAGAGCTTCGGCCGTCCGGTGATCGGCGAACTGGAGCTGGCCGCGCGCTTCCTCAAGGGTAAAATTCTGGCCATCACCGGCTCCAACGGCAAGACCACCACCACCACGCTGGTTGGCGAAATTCTCAAAGAGGCTGGCCTGCCCACGCTGGTCGCCGGCAACATCGGCGTGCCTGTTGTTGGTCTCATCGAAGAGAGCCGCGATCAGGTCTGGTCGGTACTCGAGGTCTCCAGCTTCCAACTGGAAACCACCGAGGAGTTTCATCCCGCGATCGCCGTCATTCTGAATATCACGCCCGATCACCTGGACCGGCACGGAACCTTTGAGAACTACGCTCTGGCCAAAGAACGGATCTTTGCCGCGCAGCAGTCCGCCGACAGCTTAGTGCTGAACGCCGACGATGCGCGTACTGCGCAGGCGGCTTCGCGCGCCCGCTCGCGCGTCTTCTGGTTTTCGCTCGAGCATGAGGTGGCGCAGGGCGCCTGGGTGCGCGATGGCTACGTGGTCTATCGTGCCGCCCAAGGAGATGCGATTGAAACCATCCTGCCGCTAACCAAGATTCCGCTCAAGGGCGAGCACAATGTTGAAAATGTGCTGGCCGCAGTGGTGGCAGCGCGGCAGGCCGGCGTGTCCGCCGAGACCATCGCCCACGCCATCGAGAAATTCCAGGCTGTCGAGCATCGCTTGGAGTACGTGGCCACAATCAATGGAGTGGAGTACTACAACGACTCGAAGGCCACCAACGTCGACGCGACGTCTAAAGCCGTGGCAGCCTTCTCCGGCGGCATTCATCTGATTCTGGGCGGCAAAGACAAGGGCGCTCCTTACGCGCCGCTGGCGCCGCTGGTACGTGAGCGTGTGCGCGCCGTCTACACCATTGGCGCGGCGGCGGCCAAGATCGAGACCGAGCTACGCGGTGTGGCTGCCATCCGTTCCTGTCAGACTCTGGCCCGCGCCGTGGCCGCCGCCGCCTCCGAGGCCCGGCCGGGCGAAATCGTGTTGCTGGCGCCGGCTTGCTCCAGCTTCGATCAGTTTGAAAACTACGAGCAACGCGGCCAGGTCTTCAAGCAACTCGTCGCCGAACGCCAGAGTTGGAAGCCGGCGGGAAAGTAGGCCGCGATGGCAAAGCGCGTCGGAGTCGATAAATGGCTGTTCTTCACCACGCTGATGCTGGTGGTGGCCGGGCTGGTGATGGTCTTCTCTGCCTCGGCCGTCGTCGATCAGGAAAAGTACCACTCGGCCTATCCCTTCATTCTCACTCAGGTCATCTGGGCCGCGGCAGGCGTCGTGGCCCTGGTGGTGCTGATGCAGATCGACTTCAGCTACTACAACTCGCCGCGCTTCATCTATCCGTCCGTCGCCATCACTACCATGTTTCTCGCCGCGGCTTTTCTGATGCCCGGCTCGCACAATACCCATCGCTGGATTCGCTTCGGGCCCTTCTTTACCTTTCAGCCCTCAGAGATCGCAAAGCCTGTCTTGATTCTGTTTCTGGCTTGGTTTCTGCACAAACGGCTGAACACTATTCATGACCTGAAGCAAACGTTGCTGCCAGCAGCACTCATTCCGCTGCTGTTTGTGCTTCTTGTCCTCGGCCAGCCCGATCTCGGGACGGCCATGGTGCTGGCCGGAGTCACCGCCGCCATTCTCATCCTGGCCGGAATGGACTGGAAGATTCTGTGGATCTCACTGGGCGTGGCACTGCCGCCGCTGATCGCGCTGCTGGTCTTCGTGCCCTGGCGGCTGGGGCGCATGGTGGCCTTCTTCCACCTCAACTGCGACTCCAAGGATGCCGCTGCCAGTGCGGCCAGCTATCACGTCTGCCAATCGCTGATCGCCGTCGGCACCGGCGGGCTGACCGGCCGCGGCTACATGGAAGGCATGCAGAAACTCTTCTACCTGCCCGAGGCCTCGACCGATTTCATCTTCGCCAATATCGCCGAAGAGCTGGGGTTGGCCGGCGCGCTCATCATTGTCGCGCTTTTTGTCGTCTTCGGCGTGCGCGGCATGAGAACCGTCTTCCGCGTCCGTGATCCCTTTGCCCGCATCGCCGCCTTTGGCATCACCGTCACCGTGCTCTTGCAGGCTTTTTTCAATATCAGCGTGGTGCTGGCTCTGGTTCCCACCAAAGGCATTCCCCTGCCGCTGATCTCGCACGGCGGCACTTCTCTGTTTTGCACCCTGGCCAGCATCGGTATTTTGTTGAATATTAGTAGACAGGCAGAGTGAAAAAACAGGGACCAGGGACCAGGGATCAGCAAAAACTGAAAGCGTCAACTATCAGTTTGCAATGCTTTCACGATTATTCGTTGCTGCGAGGAAAAGGCTGGCTGCGAGGAAAGGGCTGATAGCTTTTTGCTGATCCCTGCCCCCTGATCTCTGACCCCTGACCACTAACAAGGACATCCATTGGCTGAACTTCACATTATGATTGCCGGCGGTGGAACGGGAGGACACATCATTCCCGCTCTCGCCGTAGCGCACGAGTTGAAGACGCATTACGGCGCCGAGGTGCTGTTTGTGGGCACCGAGCGCGGCATGGAAAAACGCCTCGTTCCCAACGCCGGTTTCCCGCTGCGGCTGATCGAAATCGGCCCGCTCAATGCTGTCTCGCTGATGACCCGGCTGCGCACGCTCATCCGTCTGCCGCGCAGCATCGGCGATTGCCGCAAGCTGATCCGCGAGTTCCAGCCCCAGGCTGTACTCGGCGTCGGCGGCTACGCCTCCGGCCCGGCCATGGCCGCGGCGCTGCAAATGAAGGTTCCCACCATGGCCTTCGAGCCCAACGCCATGCCAGGACTCGCCAACAGGCTAGTGGGCAAGCGCGTCTCTGCCGCTGCGGTCAACTTCACGGCCGCAACCAAGTGGTTCCGCAACGCCGAGGTCACGGGCGTGCCGGTGCGGCCGGAGTTCTTCTCGCTCGCCCCGTACTCGGGCGCGCCGCATCTGCTCGTCTTCGGCGGCTCGCAGGGCGCGCGCATCTTCAACATCCATCTGCCGCAAATCGTTCCGGCGCTGCTCGATGCCGTGCCCAATCTCACCATTCTGCATCAGTGCGGCGCGCGTCACGCCGAGGTCACCGAACAAGCTTATGCCACCAGCGGAGCCAATCCCAAGCGCTGGCAAGTCGCGCCCTTCCTCGACGATATGCCCGCGCAGTTTGCCCGCGCCTCATTGGTGATGGCCCGCTCCGGAGCTTCGACGGTGGCGGAGTTGGCCGCCGCCGGAAAGCCCGCGCTGCTGATTCCCTTTGCCGCGGCTGCCGATGAGCACCAACGCCGCAACGCCGAGGCCATGGCCCAGGCCGGAGCCGCCGTCATGATCGAGGAGAAAGAACTGGTGACGCCCGGCCGGTTGCTCAACGCTTTGACGAGTCTGTTTGCCACACCCGCAAAGCTCGAAGAGATGGCACGCGCCGCGCGGACGCAAGCTCATCCCGGCGCCGCCGCGCGTATTGCCGAGCTGCTGGTGGAATTGGCGACGAAAGGCACAACGCCTGACGCAACTCGCTAGCACAGATCTCCGCATGTTGCAGGGAAGCGCAAACAGAAATGGGTGAAACACTGCCAAAGTGCGCCAACGGAGAAGCTAGATGTGTCAGGGCACGGGTTTACTCGTGCCGTAACGGCGACCAAAAGGATTTGGCCTTCAGGCCCTGAGGTTGACCGCTGTTTATCAAGAACGATTCTTGGCTGATCGCTTGAAGTAGAGCGCACAAAAAGCCCGCCTGCCGAAGCAGACGGGCTTTTGATTTGAACCATCGCAACGATTAGCGGTGTCCGCCACCACCACCGTGGAATCCGCCGCCGCTGAAGCCTCCGCCATGGAAGCCTCCACCACCCGCGCTAAAACCGCCTCGCGCGCCGCCGCCAAAGTTGCCGCCGATGGCTCCACGGCCCGCCCCGCCAGCATAGCCGCCGCGATTGCCCGCAAATCCTTGGGCTCCGCCGGCGTATCCGCGTGGACCGCCTCCGGGATAGGCTCCGCGTGCGGCATATCCGCCACGGCCGCCGGGTCCAGGTCTGTCCCAGCCGTGCGGCCCGTAACCGTATCCGCCGCGCCAGCCCGGATGCCCGTACCAGCCCCGGTGATACCACGGCCCGGCGCCGATGAAGACGCCGCCGGCAAACCATGCCGGCCCGTAATAGCCATAGGGCGCGCAGGCGTAAGGATAGTAAGGATAATAGCCCCACTCGCAAACCGGGGGACCGTAATCCACATAGGCGACATCGTTGGTATAGACGGGAGCGGGAACCACCGCCGGACCCACACCGATCCCGATCGCGACCTGGGCCTTCGCCGCCACGGCGAAAGTCAGTACTGCAAAAACCGCTAACAGATTCATGCGGAGCTTACGCATCGCATCCTCCTTGCGCCATCCGGTTTTCTGCTTGGCTCGACTCGCGTTGCCGGGTCGATTCCGGTTTGGCGCTACCAGCCATTTTCTGTTCGTAGTGCGGCCGGCTCACACTTCTTTAAACAGCAATTTCACTCATTTGTTGCGGTGCTAGACATCATCGCCGGCCCTGCATCCCTGAGTCAATTGTTTTCTTCAAGTTATGGTTTTGTCCACGGCCCTTCTTGCGGCCGCCCGTTAACGGATCGACGCGCCTGCCGGGCAAATGGCACCATACAAAGCGGCCTCTCCACTGTGGAGAGGCCGCGCGATGCAGGCATTTGGTGCTTGACTTACCTGCTGCGGAAGGGTTCCGGACCGACAGGCCGGCCGTAGAAACCGTGCCGTCCCTCATCGCGACGATCGAAATCGCGACGATCAAAGTCATGCCGGTCGAAGTCATGCCGGTGATCCCATCCTGCGTCGCCGCGGAAGCCGGGGCCATAGGGCCGGCTCACAAAATTCCAGTAGCCGGGCACCCAATAGCCGTTGGACCAGTAACCCGCCACCCAAGCGTATCCGGGGCCGGGGCAAGGCGGAATGTAGGCCGCCGGAGCGCCAATGTAGATACCTACCCGCGCCGCCTGCGCTGGCGCCGCGCTCAATCCCACCACGCCTGCCACCATCGCCGCTCCCAACATCCAATTCTTCATGCCGCTCATAACCCCTTCCTCTCCGCGGACCGTATTCGGTTCCGCTTCGGCTTGCCACCGTCTGAGGCTTGGTTCTTGCTGCCTCTCTGGCTTGCCGCTTATGTACATTTCAAACACAGCGGCGGCGAAAGGTTGCGGCCATGCGCGCAAAATAAAGTGGCGCGACTTTTGCGCGGATGAGGGGTTAATGGCACGCGTTTTTATCACCCTTGAAAGATAGGATCAGGCTTGTATCCCGCGCCGCAGAAAGCACAAATCAGTTTACGTAGCTGCGCGGCATGCTCACCATCTGCTCGCGCACCACACCGTTTTGCTGAATCAGCACCCTGGCAAACGAGCAGATCTTTTCCGCGCTCAGATCCAGCTCAATAGCCTTCCACTGCAGCTCAGCATAGGCGGTCGCAGAAATCAGCGTGACCTGCTCTAGGGGCACCCATCGTATGGCAGGAATCAGTGTTTCGGGAATGCAGGCCACCGCATGAGATCGCTTCCGCGTTGGTCAATTGAGGTCTGTTTTACTTCTCCGCGCCAGATAACATACGAACAAATTGGAGAATGAAAATGAGCGATTTCACTCGATTTGGCCCCCTGCCGCTGCTTGCTATGGCGGTTGTGCTTTGCACCACCGGATGCCCCACGAGCCAGGACCAGGTAGCCGCTAGCCAGGCTGAGGTGCAGGACCAGGCGACTGATCCTGCGGCGGGCAACCTGGCCCCAGCCGATTCAAATGCTGCGGCGCCCACGTCCTATAGCGCCTCCAGCAGCGGCGCGCAGCCAGTCAACACGAGCGGGGACTACAACCGGGGCTCCTACCAGGGCCCGGATGATTCCAACTACGGCGGCCAGCCGGTTTCCTATGCTCCTCAGCCACCGCCGCCGCTGCCCGATTACAACCAGCCTCCGGATCCTGGCGACGGATACATCTGGACCCCCGGCTACTGGGCATATTCGCCTTCAGGCTACTACTGGGTACCCGGCGGATGGGTCGAAGCGCCCTACGAGGGAGCTCTCTGGACTCCTGGCTACTGGGGATACCGGCATAACCGTTACGGCTTTTACCGCGGCTACTGGGGCCGGCACATCGGCTACTATGGCGGCATCGATTACGGCTTTGGCTACACCGGCTTCGGCTACCAGGGCGGCTACTGGGGCGGCGGCCACTTCAACTACAACCGCTCCTACAACAACGTGAACGTCTCCATTGTGCATAACGTTTACGACCGCCCCATGCGCGATGAACGCCGTGGCGGCGACCGCGTGAGCTTCAACGGCGGATCGGGCGGCATACAGGTGCAGGCAAGACCGGCGGAATTGGCGGCACTCCATGAGCAACACGCTCCGCCCATGAGGGCGCAGATGCAGAATGAGCATGTTGCCAGCACCAACCGGACTCAATTTGCGAACGTCAATCATGGCCGTCCAACCAATCTGGCCGTCAACCAACCGCTTACCGCCGATCGCAACGTGAGAGTCCCGGCCGCGGTGCAGATGCACAATCAGGCCGCGCCACAACAACAGCAACGTATGGGGGTTCAGCAACAACAACAGCGCCAGGCGGCAACGCAGCAACAGCAACGCCAAGCTGCGCCACAGCAACAACAGCGTCAAGCGGCAACGCAGCAGCAACAACGTGAAGCTGCGCCACAACAGCAGCAGCAGCGTCAGGCTGAACCACAGCAACAGCAGCGCATGGGGGTTCAGCAACAACAACAGCGCCAAGCTGCACCACAGCAACAGCAACGTCAGGCTGCGCCACAGCAACAGCAGCAACGTCAGGCTGCGCCACAGCAACAGCAGCAGCGTCAGGCCGCGCCGCAACAGCAGCGTCAGACTGAACCACAGCAGCAGCAACAACATCAAGCTGCTCCGCAACAAAGCAAAGCCGCAGCACAATCCAGGGATGAGCCGCATCCCAAGAAGTAGCAGGGTGCCGCGTGCTCCAGGTCCGGATTAGCGGACCTGGAGCATTTTTCGTAGGGGAACCAGCATTTCAGGGATGATGTTGAACCCACCCGGAACTCATGGTGGACCTTACGTTACATGAAACATATTTCGCTGCTCTTTTGTTTCATCCCACAAGGCAAAAGCACTTTGCTGACTGAAAGCATATTTATTGCCCTTTCGGTATATACGTGATATATACAAGAGATGGGTGAAAATGACCCGCTTGCGGCTTGCACCGGTTTCGATTGGGACGAGGCCAATGCCGTAAAAAACTGGGAACGGCACCACGTCACGCCGGAAGAAGCTGAAGATGCTTTCTTCCACGATCCGTTTGTAATGCGCTCCGACCCCACGCACTCGAAGCGCGAGAAACGCTATTGGGCGTTAGGAAAGACCTCGCGGAATCGAAGACTGTTTGTGGCATTTACGATCCGAGGCAAATTGATCCGGGTGATTTCGGCGCGGGATATGAACCGGAGGGAAAATGAACAGTACCAACGTTATGAAGAAGCCGATTCCTAAGTTCAAAAGCGAAGCCGAGGAGTTCGAGTTCTGGTCCTCGACCGGGCCGGGCGCGGATTCGACCGAATACATCGACTGGTCCCAGGCCAAGCGCGCAAAGTTTCCCAATCTCCGGCCCACACTGCGCACCATCTCCGTGCGCCTGCCTGTCTCGATGATCGAAGACCTGAAGATCCTCGCCAACCAGCGCGACGTTCCGTATCAATCACTACTCAAAATGTTTTTAGCGGAAAGGTTGGAATCCGAGCGGCGTATCGAAAGTACATCGCCGAAAATCCAGTAAAGGCCGGTCTGGTTGCAGCGTCCTGCGAGTATCCGTATTGCTATCGGTTCCTGGCAGCAAAAAAAGCGGGCAGGGGCTGAAGCCCCTTTTCCTTTCTTAGAAGCTTTGCGACACGGCTGAAAGCCGTGCTCTGATACAAAACCATGCCGAAATACTGGAAAACAGCCCTTGGGGCATTCATCGTATGGCGGAAGACCAGAATTTCAGGGATGTGAGCCACCCGCTAGTGCGAATGGATATCTACTTTAAACCCAACCAAGAACCGAAATGTGGTAGTGGAAGAGTGTTTTTAGCCTCTGTCTGTTCGATTAGGCCCCAATAACAGTGACATTAAATTAACCCCTGGCCTAGGCCGGGACGACAAGAAAATGGCTGCTAATTCAAGCTGACTCTCAAAGCTCTTGTCCTCTTCAAGGCCTGAAATACAAATTGAGGAGAGATCACCAATCGGCGTAAGGGTGAGTTTGCATCCTTGCCCAGTTACCTGAAGAGCCAACGCCGTAATCTTTAGTGACAGCATTTGGAGAGGAGAAGAGATATTCTCACCGACGTAGAAGCCTGTCGGTAGTTGGTATATTTTCCCGTCTTTTTGCAGCTTCCTGACTAGACCCAGTTCCTTCATCCCCTCATGAAATAGCGTGTACTGGTCAGGGGAGGGATCACCGTGCAACTCAGCCCTGCATTCAACGTTGGCCATCGTAGCACTCCTTGACATCATTATCCACCTGAAACGAGGCGATGTAAAGGCGAAAATCCTTCTATCTTTTTAGGCTTTTCTAGGCTTGGTCCGTTTTTTGCGGCAAACAACACAATTGTATCCAGTTCTGGAATCCAGAAAGCAACCGGCCCCGCAGAGCATACTCTGCGGGGCCGGTTGTGAGCTGAAAGCTAATAGCTGAAGGCTGCTTTTCTACCGCGTCTTGGAGATCTCTTCCACGGTGACCGGGTCGAGGAAGGTCATCTGGGCGCGGAGCTGTTTGCCGACGACTTCGACCGGGTGCTTGGCTTCGGCTTCGCGGAAGGCCAAAAATTCCTTGCGGCCCGAGTTCTGGTCGGCCAGGAACTTCTTGGCGAAGGTGCCGTCCTGGATTTCGGTGAGGATCTGCTTCATGGCCTTGCGGCTCTCTTCGCCGATGACGCGCGGGCCGGAGACATAATCGCCGTACTCGGCGGTGTCGGAGATCGAGTAGCGCATGTAGGCCAGGCCGCCGCGATAGATCAGATCGACGATCAGCTTGAGCTCGTGCAGCACCTCGTAGTAGGCGTTCTCGGGCGCGTAGCCGGCATCGACCAGGGTCTCGAACCCAGCCTTGATGAGGGCGCTGATGCCGCCGCAGAGCACGGCCTGCTCGCCGAAGAGATCGGTCTCGGTCTCTTCGCGGAAGGTGGTCTCAAGAACTCCGGCGCGGGTGCAGCCGATGCCCTTCAGGTAGCTGAGCGCCTGCGCGTGGGCCTTGCCGCTGGCATCCTGGAAGACAGCGATGAGGCCGGGGACGCCGCCGCCCTCGGTGAAGACCTCGCGCACGCGATGGCCGGGAGCCTTGGGCGCGGCCATGCTCACGTCAACATCGGCGGGAGGAACGATGGTCTTGAAGTGAATGTTGAAGCCGTGGGCAAACATCAGCGTCTTGCCGGCGGTGAGGTTGGGCGCGATCTCATCGGCGTAGAGCTTGGCCTGGCTCTGGTCGGGGGTGAGGATCATGATCACATCCGCCCACTTGGCAGCCTCGGCCGGGGTCAAAACCTCCAGGCCCGCCTTCTGCGCCTTGGCGACGGACTTGGAACCGGCCTGCAGGCCGACCTTGACTTGGACTCCGGAGTCCTTGAGGTTCAGCGCATGGGCATGGCCCTGCGAGCCGTAGCCGATAATTGCCACCTTCTTGGATTGAATCAGCGAGAGGTCGGCATTGTTGTCGTAATAAGTCTTCGCCATGATCGTTTTGTCCTGTCCTTTGCTAGTCAAAAAATTGTGATGGGTCTTGCGCGGCACCAACGCCGCCAACTGAAACTTCGCTTCGGGGCTAAATCCCGTACTCGTGCATCGTGAACCCGGCAACCTACTCCGGCTCGAAGGCCTGCTCCTCATCGCCTGCAGCAGCTAGGTGAACGGCGCCGTCATGTTTGCCCGCGAACATGGCCTTGACCACGCTGCTGACGTGGTGGCCGCGGCGCATGGTCATCTTGCCGCTGCGGCAAATCTCCAGAATACGGCTCTCGTCCTCGCGCAGAATCTCGATCAGCCCCTCGATCTTGCTTTCCACGCCGGTCATCTCGATCATCATCGATTCGCTGGTGAGATCGACGACGCGGGCGCGGAAAACCTCGACCAGGTCGAAGATCTGGGCGCGGTTCTGCGGCGTGGCGGCAACCTTGATCAGAGCCAACTCGCGGGTCACCGATGGCGCCGGGCCGATGTTGTCCACATCGACCACATTCTCCAGTTTAAACAAGCTGGCCCGGATGCGGTGGGCGGCCTCGGCCGAAGCCTCGCAGACCACGGTCAGGCGCGACAGCCCCTTGCGCTCGCTGCGGCCCACCGTCAGCGAGTTGATGTTGATGTTCAACCGCCGGAACAGCGAAGCCACGCGCGTGAGCACGCCCGGCTTGTCTTCAACATAAGCGACGAATGTGTGCAGCATATGAACCTTTCAGTGAATCGATGAAGAAGTGAACGAGTGAAGGAGTAAAGAAGTGAAGCATGATCGCTCGCCTTTCACTCTTTCACTTGTTCACTTTTTCACTTCCCTACTTCTCATCCACCCGCTCTTCGAGCGGGTCTTTTCCCGGCCGGCGAATCATCTCGTGCAGGGCGTTGCCCACGGGAATCATGGGATAAACCGAATCTTCTTTCTCGACCATGAAGTTGAGCAGGAAGGCGCCGGACGTCGAACGTGCCAGATTGACGGCCTGTTCCACCTCGCCGCGCGTGCTGACGGCCATGCCTGGAATGCCGTGAGCGTCGGCCAGCTTCACAAAGTCGGGGCTCACCAGAGGCGTGGACTGGTAGTTGCGCTCGTAGAAAAATTCCTGCCACTGGCGGACCATGCCCAGATAGCCGTTGTTGATGATGGCGATGTTGATCTTGATCTTTTCCTGCGCGATGGTGGCCAGCTCGGGCGAAGTCATCTGGAAGCCACCGTCGCCGGCAACGACCCAGACCTCTTTTTCAGGACAGGCAAACTTGGCGCCGATAGCGGCCGGTAGCGCGAAGCCCATGGTGCCCAGTCCGCCCGAGGTAATCAGCGTACGCGGCTGCTCGTGGTGGTAATACTGCGCTTCCCACATCTGATGCTGGCCCACGTCGGTGACGACGATTGCGTTGCCCTCGGTCAGCCGCCACAGATCGTGCATCACGTGCGCGGCGTACAGGTGGCCGGAGTCGGGCAGATTCTTGATGTCGCGCACCGCCGAGGCACCCTTGATGGCATCGATGCCTTTGAGCCAGACAGCGCGATCACGGCTGGCGATGCGTGGCAGCAGTTGCTCAAGCACCTCGCGCAAGTCGCCGATGAGCGCGATATCGACCTTGACGTTTTTGTTCACCTCGGCCGGGTCGACCTCGATGTGAATCTTTTTGGCCTTGGTGGCGTAGGTGGCCAGCGTGCCGGTCACGCGGTCGTCAAAGCGCATGCCGCAAGCGATGAGCAGATCGGCCTCTTGAATGGCGTGGTTGACCCAGGCCTCGCCGTGCATGCCCATCATGCCCAGGTTCAGCGGATGCGAGGCGGGGAAACCGCCCAGCCCCAGCAGCGTGAGGGCGACAGGAATCTGCGCCCGCTCGACCAAAGTGCGCAACTGCTCGATGGCGCCGGATTCGATCAGTCCGTGACCGGCCAAAATCACCGGACGCTCGGCCTTGGAGATCATCTCGGCGGCCTGCTCCAGGTCGGCCTCGTCAACACGCAACATGGGATGCGGGCGATAAGGCCGCGGCCGGGCGGCCGCGAAATCGAACTCCGCAGTTGCCTGCTGCGCATCCTTGGTAATATCGACCAGCACCGGGCCGGGACGGCCGGAGCGCGCGATCTGGAAGGCGTGACGCAGCGCCGGCGCGATGTCTTCGGGCTTGTTGACCAGAAAATTGTGCTTGGTTACCGGCAGCGTGATGCCGGTAATATCGACCTCTTGGAAGGCGTCGGTGCCCAACACCTTGCTTGAAACGTTGCCGGTGATGCAGACCACGGGGCTGGAATCGAGCATGGCCGTAGCGATGCCGGTAACGAGATTCGTCGCGCCGGGACCGCTGGTGGCAACAGCCACGCCAACCTCGCCCGAGGCGCGCGCGTAACCATCGGCCATGTGCGCGGCGCCCTGTTCGTGGCGCACCAGCACGTGGCGAAGAGGAAACTTGCGCAGCGCGTCGTAGGCGGGCAGAATGGCGCCGCCGGGATAGCCGAAGACATCGGTAACGCCCTCGCCGACCAGCGTAGCCCAGAGAATCTCCGCGCCGGTCAGACGGGTTGGCGTGGTCAAATGCGCATGCGTCTCCTGCGCCGGCTCGTTGGCCGCCGGCGCCTGCTCGTTCGTGCTCGCGTGTTTCTTGGTCGACATAGAACGGCTCCTTGAAAAACAGCTTTCAGGCCTCAGCTATCAGCTCTTAGCTTTTTCGTGCCAGCGCAGCAACTTGCCCTTTGGCAAGAACCATATTTCTGCATTCCCGATGCGGCATCCCAAGCACAATGAGCTAATAGCTCTCAGCTAGCAGCTAGCACTTCGCCTTCAACCACCCAGCCTGGTCGTGCCCGGCTTCGAACTTGTCCAACTCCGCGGCGTGGCGCAGCGTGAGGTCAATGTCGTCGAGGCCTTCCAGCAAACAGAACTTGCGGAAGGGATCGATTTCAAAGCTGGCCTTGAAGCCCAGGCTGTCGGTTACGGTCTGCTCTTCCAGCGAAACCGTCAACTCGTAGCCGGGAATCTGCTGCGCGTTTTTCAGCAATGTATTCGCGTCGGTCTCGCTCAACTTGACCAGCACAATGCCGTTTTTGCCGGCGTTCGAATAAAAAATGTCGGCGAAGGTCGGCGCGATCACCACGCGGAAGCCGTAGTTTTCCAGCGCCCAGGCGGCATGCTCGCGGCTCGATCCGCAGCCGAAGTTTTTGCCGGCGACAAGAATTTTCGCACCCTGGTAGCGTGGATCGTTGAGCACGAAATCGGCGACCGGTTTTCCATCGGGTGTCTGCCGCCAGTCGAAGAACAGAAAATCGCCGTAGCCGGTGCGCTCCACGCGCTTCAAAAACTGCTTGGGGATGATCTGGTCGGTATCGACGTTGGCGCGATCCAGCGGCGCTACGTGCGCGGTCAATGTGCGAAAGGGTTCCATTAGGCTTTTACCTCCCAGTTGCGAACGTCGGCAATGTGACCGGTAACGGCCGCCGCGGCTGCCATCTCCGGCGAGACCAAGTGCGTGCGCCCGCCGCGTCCCTGGCGGCCTTCGAAGTTGCGGTTCGAAGTGGCCGCGCAGCGCTGGCCCGGCTGCAAGACATCGGGATTCATGGCCAGGCACATGGAGCAGCCCGGTTCGCGCCACTCAAAGCCCGCCGCGACGAAAATCTTGTCCAGCCCCTCTTTTTCCGCCTGTTCTTTGACCGGCTGCGAGCCGGGAACCACGATGGCGTTGACCTTGGTGCTCACCTTGTGGCCCTTGGCGATGCGTGCCGCCGCGCGCAGATCCTCAATGCGGCCATTGGTGCAGGAACCGATGAAAACGTAGTCGATGGGAATCTCCGTGAGCGGCGTGCCGGGCTTTAGATCCATGTATTCGAGCGCCCGCGCGTACGACTTCTGGTCGATTTCGGTCTTGCCGCTGGCCGGGTCGGGCACCTTGGCCGTCACCGGAGCCACCATGCCGGGGCTGGTTCCCCAGCTCACGTAGGGCTCCAGCTTCGTGGCGTCGATGGTGAGTTCGCGATCGAACTTCGCGCCCTCGTCGCTCTTGAGCTTCGACCACTCGGCAACCGCTTTATCCCAATCGGCGCCCTTGGGGCTGTGCTTCAAACCCTTCAAGTAGGCAAAGGTCGTCTCGTCGGGAGCGATGAGGCCCGCGCGCGCGCCGGCTTCAATGCTCATATTGCAGACCGTCATGCGGCCTTCCATGGAGAGCGCGCGGATAGCCGAGCCGGCGTACTCGATCACGCAGCCCGTGGCGCCGTCGGTGCCGATCTGGCCGATGATGGCGAGAATGATGTCTTTGGCCGTGACGCCCGCGGGCAGCGCGCCTTCCACGGAGATGCGGAAGGTCTGCGACTTCTGCTGCGGCAAGGTCTGCGTGGCCAGCACATGCTCCACTTCGCTGGTGCCGATGCCGAAGGCCAGCGCGCCGAATGCGCCGTGGGTCGCCGTGTGCGAGTCGCCGCAGACAATCGTCATGCCCGGCTTGGTCAACCCCTGCTCCGGACCCACCACGTGCACCACGCCCTGCATACCGGTATCGATGTCGAACAAATCGACGCCAAACTCCTTGCAGTTCTGGCGCAGCGTGGCCATCTGCTTGGCGGCGATGGGATCGGCGATCTTCAGCAGACCCTCTTTGGTCGTGGGAATGTTGTGGTCGATGGTGGCCTGGGTGCGATCGGGCCGGCGCACCTTGCGCCCGGCCAGCCGCAATCCCTCGAAGGCCTGCGGCGAGGTGACCTCGTGAACCAACTGCAGATCGATGTAGAGCAGCGCCGGCTCGCCCTTGGGCTCGGCCACCAGATGCTGCTCCCAGATCTTTTCGAATAACGTCTTGGCTTGGGTACTCATGCGACTCCTAAAACAGCTTTCAGCTATCAGCCGTCAGCTTTCAGTGATCAGATACCAGCATATCGGCATTCCTCTCTGGCCGGCACGCCAAAGCAGAATGGACATGACACAGGAACACCAATGCAGCGCGCGATTGCGAAATGAAACAGATAGCTGAGAGCTGACAGCTTTACGCGCGAAGTAGCTGCTTGACCGTCTCCCTCACCTTGGCTCCCATCTCGGTGGTGGAAAGCACGGTGAGCCCCGTCTTGTCGCCACGGGCCAGATCGGGCGTACGGAAGCCTTGTTCGAGAACCTTGCGCACCGCCGACTCGACCACCTTGGCCTCGGCCTCAAGGCCTGCCGTGTGACGCAGCACCAGCGCCGCGGTCAAAATCGCGCCCAGCGGATTGGCCAGCCCCTTGCCCGCAATATCGGGCGCCGAGCCGTGGACCGGCTCATACAAATTCACCTTGCCGCCGATCGTCGCCGAAGGCAGCATGCCCAGCGAGCCGGTAATCACGCCCGACTCATCGGTCAAAATATCGCCGAAAAGATTCTCGGTCACCACCACATCGAAATCGCGCGGCCGGTTCATGATGTGGATCGCCATGGCATCCACATATTGGTGTTCGAGCTCGACATCGGGGAACTCCTGAGCCACCTCAATGACCGTCGCCCGCCACAGTTGCGAGACCTCAAGCACGTTGGCCTTGTCGACACTGGTCACCTTTTTGCGCCGCTTTTGCGCCAGTTGGAAGGCGATGCGGGCCACGCGAGCCACCTCGTCGCGGGTGTAGACCATGGTGTTGTAGCCGATGCCCTTTTCCTTGTCCCAGGCGCGGGGCTGGCCAAAATACGCGCCGCCCAGCAGTTCGCGCACAAACAGAATGTCGGCGCCATCGATAATCTCGGCCCGCAGGGGGCTATTGACCGCCAGCTCTTTGAAGGCAAAAGAGGGCCGCAGGTTGGCAAATCCACCCAGCGCGGCGCGAATCTTGAGCAGGCCAGCCTCGGGGCGCTTGTCCGGAGACAACGCATTGAACTTGTTGGCGCCCACGGCGCCCAGTAACACGGCGTCGGAGGCCAGAGCCGCCTGGACGGTCTCTTCGGGCAACGGCGTTCCGTCGGTGTCAATCGCCACGCCGCCAATGCGCTTTTCGTCAAACGAAAACTCGTGGCCGCCAGCCGCCGCCACCTCTTGCAATACCGCGACCGCTTCTCGGGTCACTTCCGGGCCGATGCCGTCACCAGCCGTAACTAAAATCTTCAGCTTCATGCCTGCTCTTTTCCGTGATCAGTTGTCAGTGGCCAGCGATCAGATTCTGGAAGCTCTGAGACTGCCACCGCTTTCAAAAAAGACACGGCCAGGGCCATGCCATAAAGGCTGCAAGATCATAGGGGACACCTGCCCCTAGAGGAATATGCGCGAAAATGTCCTTGAGCGACAAACCACCGTTCGCCTGTCTTTCACCGCCTGGACCAGCCGCCACCAGCGCCCACAAAGTTCAGTTTAAGGCCTGAGGCCCAGCGAGTTGCCGTCTTCAGTCCAGCTCGCTGACCGGCTCGCTGCGCCGTTCGCGAATCCCGTCGGGCAACAAACCGACTAAATCTTGATCGTAAATATTTTTCTTGCGATCGGCTAGTGCCACGAAGCGGTAATAGATGTGTTGCAGCTCGTCGCGGCTGACGGAATAGCCCAATTGTTCCAGGCGATGGCGCAGCGCGGCGCGGCCCGAGTGCTTGCCCAAAACCAGATGGGTGCGAGCGACTCCGACCAGCGCCGGGGTCATGATCTCATAGCAAAGCGGGTTGGCCAACATGCCGTGCTGGTGGATGCCCGACTCGTGGGCAAATGCGTTGGCGCCGACGATGGCCTTGTTGGGCGAGGGCCGGAAGGTGATCAGATTGCCCAGCACCTCGCTGGTGGGGAAGATCTGTTCGAGCTTGATCGAAGTCTTGAGGCCGAAGCGGTCGGCGCGCACGTAAAGCGCGGTGGCAATCTCTTCCAAAGCCGCGTTGCCGGCCCGCTCGCCGATGCCGTTGATGGTGCACTCCACCTGGCGGGCGCCGTTTTGCACCGCGGCCAGCGAGTTGGCCACGGCCAGCCCCAGATCGTCGTGGCAGTGCGAGGAGAGGATCACGCCCTTTTGGTCGATCTCGGGAATCCGCTCGCGGACCTCGCGGAACATGTAGCCGTATTCCTCGGGGGTGACGTAACCCACCGTGTCGGGCATATTGATGGTGGTCGCTCCAGCCTCGACGGCCACGCGAACGATCTCCACCAGAAAATCGCGGTCCGAGCGGGTGGCGTCCTCGGGCGAAAACTCCACATCGTCGCAGAGCGAGCGGGCCAGCCGCACGCTTTCGCCGCAGGTTTCCAGGGCCTGGGCGCGGCTCATCTTGAGCTTGTACTCCAGGTGCAGGTCGCTCGAGGCCAGAAAGACGTGAATGCGGGCCTTGTCGGCCAGTTGCAGCGCGCGGGCCGCCATCTCGATATCTTCGGTGCGGGCGCGGGCCAGCGAAGTGATGCGCGGGCCGCGGATGGCCTGGGTGATGGTGGCAATGGCGGCAAAGTCTCCCTCCGAAGCCATGGCAAAGCCGGCCTCGATCACATCCACGCCCAGGTCCTCAAGGGCATGGGCCATGGTGAGCTTTTCCTGCGTGGTCATGCTGCAACCCGGCGACTGCTCGCCATCGCGCAAGGTGGTATCGAAAAAGACGACGTGCTCGTTATTCATTGTGTATTGACCTCCGGGGAAGCCGCTGCTCTAGAAATGATTTTTACCGATTCTTACCCATAAGGCAAAGTTATTCTTATGGCGGTCGAGATTAGAATAATTTATAAAGCAAGAAACGAGGGATTAGGGATCAGAGATCAGGGATCAGAAAAGCTGGGTCATTCATCAATCGACGAAAATTCGACGACTCTGGATTTGCAGACTGAATCGGGAAGGCAAACCACTTCGATAAACACGAAAAACTATTCCCTGGTCCCTGATCCCTGATCCCTGCTTTCGGAGGAATGCCCATGGAACTCAGCCAGCTCGAAACTTTTCTCGCCGTAGCCGAGGAGCGCAGTTTTTCCCGCGCCGCGCTCCGGCTGCGGCGCACCCAGCCGGCCGTCAGCCAGGTCATTCACAAGCTGGAAGAGACGGTGGGCGAAAAACTCTTTGACCGTGCCGCGCGCGACGGCTCGTTGACCGCCGCCGGGCAGCTTTTGCGCGACTACGCGCAGCGGCTACTGGCCTTGCGCCGCGAGGCAGCCAGCGCCATGGGCGAATTGAAGAGCCTGGAGCGCGGCCACCTGCAACTGGCGGCCAACGAATACACCTGCATGTATTTGTTGCCGGCCATCGACGCCTTCCGCCGCGAATATCCGCAGATCGAGGTCACCGTGCAGCGCATGCTGGCTTCGCGCATTCCCGAGGAGCTGAGCCGGCGCAGTTGCGAGCTGGGCGTGCTCTCTTACCGGCCCGATCCGGAGCAGATCCGCTCCATCGCCGTCTATGGCGACAGCTTGGCGTTGATCGCCGGACCGCGCCACCCGCTGGCCAGCGCCAGCCAGGTCACCATCCGCGAACTGGGCGAGGAAAACTTTATCGCCCACAACGTGGCTTCGCCATTGCGCCGCAAAGTCATCGAGGCCTTCCAGCGCCATCGCACGCCGCTGCACATGGGCATCGAATTGCCCACCATCGAGGCCATCAAGCGCTTTGTCGCCATGGGCAACGGCATCGCGCTGGTGCCCCACCTGACCGTGGCCCATGAGCTTGAAGCCGGCGATCTGGTCCGCATCCGCGTCGACGAGCTGGATATGCACCGCGTGCTGCGCCTGGCTCACCGCCGCCACGCCACGCTCTCCTACGCCGCGAAAGCTTTCTTGGAAGCTCTGCGCGCCCTGGCCAAAAAGCATGGCCCGCCGTTCTGCTACCACGTGGAAAAGGGGTAAAAGAAGGGACTAAGGACAAGCTGTCAGCCGTCAGCTATCAGCTTTCAGCCTGACGCTGCGTGACCGAGCTACATACGTGTGACCATCACTGACAACTGTCAACGTGTAATGTGCACCCTCCGTTCGTCCCTAGTCCCTAGTCCCTAGTCCCTCGCTTCTTGCTTCCCTCGCGCCATCTGCATCGTCTATCGACAAGAAGAATCCACCGCCGCTGGCCCACGACCCGCCCCGGGCAGTTACAATTGCAGAGAGCGGGGCCCGGTGCGTCCGGGACGCCGGACCAGTGCGCGGAAACCAGTTGTTTGTCGTCACCCGCACGGTTGTGCAGTCATGAGGATCAGGATCGAATGAAGAAGATCGCCTTTGTCGCAGTTTTGCTGGCCGCATGCGTTGCCGCCAGCCGCGCCCAGGAAAGCCGCCAGGACATCAGTTTGAGCGGCACAGCGCTAATCGAGCCATTCATGGCTTCGTCCACCGATGTGCAGGTGAACTCCACCACGGCTTACGGCGCGCTGGCCAGCTACCGGTTCATGCTCACTCCGTCCAGCGCCCTGGAAGCCAACTACGGCCTCACCTACCAGAACAGCATCGGCTACTATGTGAACCCCAACCACTACAAGGTGCTGACCCGCACGGAAGAGATCTCCGGCGCCTACGTCCGTTCCTTTGTCTTCAAGAATTTCAATCCCTTTGTCGAAGCCGGCCCCGGCGGATTCATCTTTCTGCCTATCCGCAACTCCGGCACCACCAACCTCGACGTCAAGCAGCAGACCGAGATCGGCTTCATCTACGGCGCTGGCGTGGCCTACGAGGTCAGCCCCAGCTTTGACATCCGCGCCGAGTATCGCGGATGGGTCACCAAGGTGCCCACCTTCGGCTTGGACCAGTTGAGCACCAAGCGCTGGTACAACATCTACAACCCGGTCATCGGCGTGGCTTACCACTTCTAGGCAGCTGTCAGTTGTCAGAAAAAGGACCGGCCCAGGCCGGTCCTTTTTGTTGCCTGCCACGTCTTTGATCGCATCCGATCAAGCCGGCGGTTGAAATGGTTTCTAAGGAACCCCAGAAATAGTTGTTCTTGAAGGGTACGGCCTTCAGACCGCACGTCAGATCGCCAATAAATTCGCGGGCTTTAGCCCCTGAGGGGATGGCCTCTTTTCCCCGAATTGCCGGTTTTCCAGGGCTTCCTGAAAAAGGAACCCGTTACAAGGCTTTTCGCTCCGCTTCACTACTCCACACCGCGCGCCTCGGCGTAGCGGCCCAGTTCCTTCACCATGCCGCAGTGCGCCGAGAGCACCTGCAGCACGCGGCTCTCCTCGGCGGCCTCGCCAATCTGGCAATCCACGTAAAAGATGTACTCCCAGGGCTTGCCGTGCACGGGCCGCGACTCGATCTTGGTCAAGTTGGTGCCTTGCGCCGAAAGCGCCGCCAGCGCCGCCATCAGCGAGCCCGGACGGTGCTCAAGCGTGAAGGCCAGGCTCATCTTGTTGGCGCCGGCCGCGATCCCGGCCTCGTCCGCCCGCCGCACCAGAAAGAACCGTGTGTAGTTCTCCGGATTGTCTTCAATGCCGTAGACAAGAATCTCGGCATTGTAATAGGCTGCCGCAGCACGGCTGGCGACGCCGGCCACGCGCCGGTCATTGAGCCCGGCCAACTGCTTGACGCTGCCGGCCGTATCGTAAAAGGCCAGCGATTGCATCTTGGGATGCCCGGCAAAGAAGCGCCGACACTGCGCCAGCGCCACCGGATGCGAATAGACGCGCTCGATCTCATCGAGCTTCGTGCTCGGCAGTGCAATCAAATTGTGCCGGATGCGCAGCATCGTCTCGCGCACCACGCGCACATCATGCTTAAGCAGCAGATCGAAGTGTTCGAGTACCGAACCAGCCAGACTGTTCTCAATGGGAATCGCCGCCGCCTCGACCGTTCCCGCGTCGAGCGCCGCAAAAACCTCCGCCGAAAGCGCGCAAGGAACAATCTCGGCCTCCGGTTCGAACTTATGCGCCGCTTCGTAGCTAAACGAGCCCGGCTCGCCTTGAATCGCGACCTTCATCTTTCCCGCCTTCTCCATGTTTTTTACTCACGTTAACAGCTTGCGGTACAAGTTGGTGAAGTTTCATGCCTTGCCGATGTTTTGTTGTGCACTTATCTCCGCAGCCACACATCGGCCGAGACAAAAACAAAAAACACCATGGCGATGACGCCGTTCATGGTGAAGAAGGCTGCGTTGAGCCGGCGCAGGTCGCGGGGCGAGACCAGGGCGTGTTCGTAGCCAAGCAATAGGCCGACGATGGCAATGCCTGCCCAGCCGGCGCGGCCAAAGCCGAAGAGCCAGGCGCAACTACCGAGAGCGGCCAGCGCGGCCAGATGCAGCAGGCGCGCGATCCAGAAGGCAGCGACAAGACCGTGCGCCTGGGGCAGCGAGCGCAGCCCGGCCGTGCGGTCGTGGTCCATATCCTGGCAAGAGTAGAGCACGTCGAAGCCGGCCGCCCAAAGCATGACCGCGACCGTGAGCGCGAGAATCCGCGCGTCGAGTGAGCCGCGCACGGCGATCCAGGCAGCGGCCGGCGCTAGCCCCAGCGCCAGTCCCAGCCCCAGGTGCGAGAAGCGCGTAAGCCGCTTTAGGTAGCTATAGCCGAGCAGCACAATGAGCGCTACCGGCGAAAGCAGGAGCGTCAACCGGTTCAACTCCGCCGCCGCCAGAATGAAAACTGCCGCCGCGACCACGGCAAAGCCCAGCACAAAACGCTTCGAGAGCAGCCCGGCGGGAATGGCGCGGTTGCTGGTGCGCGGATTCACCGCGTCCAGTTCGGCATCAGCCCATCGGTTAAAAGCCATCGCCGAGGAACGCGCGGCGACCATCGCCACCAGGATCCAGACCACCACGCGCCAGCCCGGCAGCCCGTTCGTGGCCAAAAGCATCGCCGTAAGCGCAAAAGGCAGGGCGAAGATCGAGTGTTCCCACTTGATCATCTCCAGTGTCGTCGCAATTTTATTGAAGATTCCAGCCATGGTTTTCTTCTCTACTCTACCCGACCGGCTTTCCCGCAGCGAAGCGCGAACAAATATCAACTCGACGCGGCCCGGCGGCTGCCCCATCCTGAAATCACGAAACAAATCACGTCACAACCGGCAGGGATCGGAAGTCAGCAGGCAGTGGTAAATAAATCTATAGCGATCCTAAGTGTGCAGTGCATAATGAAGCTGATGGTGCAAGGAAAGTTTCCGTCGCAGCTAATTGCCCCGCCGGGCAAACCGAGAGCCGGTGCACCGCCGGTCTACAATCCCTTTGCTGCGATTCAAAGAAAGCCTGCACCGCCGGTCTATCGGCCAAACCAAGCCACGCAAGTACAACGTCTCACTCAGCCTGACGTTTGCCCGCCTGCCGTTTACACGCCAAATGCGTCTGCCGGCACTCCACCGCCGGTTTATAAGCCGGCTTATCAACTCAACCCGGTCAATGCTCATCGCTTACCCGCGCCGCCTCCACGCCGGTCTCTTTCGCCTTCCCCTGGCGCAGTTCAACCAATGATGAAGCTGCTAGACAGTATCCTCGGTCCGAAGATACCCGAAGGGGTCGAGAAAATTAAGTCGCTGGGTGGATCCTATTGGGTGGGTTATAACCCCAAACTTGCGCAAAAACAAGTTGGACTCTACAAGGGAAGCGTTTTAATCGCCCATGTAAATATCCAAGAGTGTTCCGGTGGCATCCTCATGCTGCATACGGGCACCGACAAGGGTGAGGTGGGCGGTCAAGGATCTTTAGGCGCCCTGTTTCCAGAGACGCTCAAGATTCTGAAAAAAAACTTCTCCACCTACCAAATGATCGAAATGGCCCCCGCGCCCGGCGCGGCAACCAAGGGGTTGATTGGTCTATTGAGCCGGCTAAGATACAAGATTCCTTTGACACATACCAATCAGTTTTCAAACGCCAGAAAGTTTATGGCAAAAAGATATCTTGAAATTTCGGATATGGCCCGCGCGAAGAGAAAGGAAAAGGAAAAGCTGAGTAAGGGATCGAAAGTCGACGCGAATGCCTGGAATAAAGATGCGATGCTCGAGACCGCACATGAACTCAACGCGCTGATGGAACTCGAATACGCTTCTTCTACCGGCTTGCAAATTTTCGGTTACGGAGGTACGTTTGCCGACAATCTTGTCGGTTCAACAACCCCAACCTTTCAAGTGCCCTTGCATTTCGGAGGCGCGCTTGCCTGGCATAAATCCTCTTCCGCTGGAACTTTCGGCTGTGGCCCTCAAGGAATGCTGCAAATTCGAATTCCCATGCAATCTGTGCAAGATTACATCAATGCTCTCACCTAACCACCACCTAACCCTCAGCTTGCTATTCCGCCCTCGCATTACTTCCTTTACCTGCGTAAAAAATTCGCCTAAAAAATGCACACCAAATTAACTGCAAATAATCCGAGCAAAACAATAAAGGCTATCAAATCAATCGATTAAACGCTTAATGCATTATTACTACATTCATATCGGATCCACCTTACCCGCTCTGTGAGCCCGTGCCGACCATAGGCTCCACAACTTCCGATTACCCCAGCCATACCGAGATGAACGCCGATTAGTGATCCAGGTCACACCGCAGCGGGGCTTTTCGATGAAATCATCTTTTCAAGGGCCACAGCACGGCGCGCCCGTTCGATGTTTCACTTCCCCAGAAAGGCTTTTGTTCGTGCAGCTCGATCCAACCGCATTTCAAGCCGATCCAGAGCTGATCGGCGCTCTGGAGCAGCGTTCCACCCCAGTTGGCTGTGAGGCCGACCGTGTGCTCTTCCGTCAGGACGACCCAGCGTCGGGCCTGTATATCATTCACCAGGGAGAGGTTGCACTCAAGATGGACTCGCCGGCCGGCCATCCACTGCTGACAACCACGGCTCAGCCCGGCTCGCTGCTGGGTTTGCCGGGGCTGATCGGCAACCAACCTTATTCGCTGACCGCCACGGCGCGGGCCGGAGCGCGCATCAGCTTTGTCGGCCGCGACGAATTTCAATCGCTGATGCAATCCGATCCGATGCTGACGATGAAGATGCTGCAAGTGCTGGCCGCCGAGGTCCGCAGCGCCCGCCTGGCGCTATATTGATCGCGCGGTGAATCGCCCAAGCCGTCGCCGCCCGGGCGATCGCATGAAAGCCTGTTTACACGTTCATGGAGAGTCAGGGCCCGGCTGTAGCCGTGCCCTGGCACTTGGTACGAGGTGATCCTCATGGTTCGCCCCTTCATGCGTTTGCCCTGATGAAGCGTCACACCTTCGCAATCACTTTGACGGAGCTTGCTCCATTTCGGCATTGAGATGGATCGAGCCACCGGAAACGCTCAGCGTTTTGCTCCAGTCGGTATAGCCCTTCTTTTTGACAACGATGGTGTGGCTGCCGGGAGCAAGAGAAATGGTAGAAGGCGTATTTCCGACAAATGCACCATCGATTTCAATATCGGCACCGGCAGGACTGGAGTCGATTGTCAACGAGGCTTGCGTTGTGGCGGCCGGAGCTTTGGCCGCGTCGGTTTTGGCCGGAGTGGCCGGTAGAGGTTCAGACTTCAATTTAGCCAGCGAATCATCGACCCGCTTTTTTAAATCTCCCGCATCGTTGTTCACAAGTCCGCTGTAAGCGGTCTGGATCTGCATTTCGCAGCCGGCGCCATTGTCCTTGCTGTTCAAAACGGCGGAGTTGACGCGCTTGCCCGTAAGATTGCCCCCGATATTGTAGGAAGCCGTCATTTCGTCATTGTCGATCGCAATGATGCCGTACTTGCCAGAATTTCTGAGTGCGTCTTTGAGGGCGCGCCACAATTCGTTGCAGGAAACGTTGTAGTTTTCTTTGTGCGTCGAAGCAAATGCCGGCGCGGCCAGGGACAGCAGCAGAATCGAGATTACAAATCGTTTCATAAAAACACACTCCATGTCAGATCGGTAAATCATAGCAAATACAGGGTAGACTGCACACAATTTGTTATTGAAGTGAATCACTGCCGTTCTGGGATTCGATGACCAGGAGATGCGGCCCGAGGCACATCGTAATTTCTTCTACCTTGTCTCGCTCCATTTCCACGCCGCGCTCCATACCCCTCACCTGCTAAACTCACACGTTATGCCTCTTGCAATTTTTGCGATTCTTGCCGCGGCCTATTTGCTGGGCTCCATTCCTACGGGCTATCTGTTAGTCCGTATCTTTCTGCGCCAAGACGTGCGCGCGGTGGGCAGTGGAAATATTGGCGCCACCAACGTATTGCGCGCCGGTGGAAAGGGGCTGGGCGCCCTCACCTTTCTGCTCGACGTACTGAAGGGCTCGGCTGCAGTCTGGCTGGGCGGCTGGCTGGGCACGCTGCTCATGCCCGGCACACCGCTGCGCACGGCCCAGGCCATTGCGGCGCTGGCCGCGGTGGCCGGCCACATCTTCACCGTCTGGCTGCGATTTCGCGGCGGCAAGGGCGTTTCAACGGCATTTGGCGTCTTTCTGGTCGCCGCGCCCTGGGCCGCGCTGGCCGCCATCGGCCTCTTTGCCGTGGTCTTCGCCTTCAGCCGCTATGTCTCGCTAGCCTCGATCGTCGGCGCGCTAAGCTTTCCCATCTTCGCCTGGTTTCTGGTCTCCGGGCCACGCCCACCGGCCTACTTTGTGGCTGAAGGAGCCATCGCGCTGCTGATCGTCGCCAGGCACGACCAAAACATCCGCCGCCTGTTGGCAGGCACGGAATCCCGCTTTGGAGCAAAAAAGACCGCATGAGCCGCATTGTTGTTCTCGGCTGCGGCGCCTGGGGAACGGCCCTGGCGCTCAGCCTCCATCGCCGCCAAGGCCACCAGGTTACACTCTGGGCCCACAGCGACGAACTGGCCCGCCAGATTCTCGGCGCGCACGAAAATACGCAGTTTCTGCCCAGCTTTCCGCTGCCGGAAACCCTCGCCGTAACCGGCGATTGCACGGCTGTCGCCGAGGCCGAGATCGTGCTTTCGGTGGTGCCCTCGGAGTTTCTGCGCCCGGTGCTTGGCCGCCTGCGCCCTTATCTGCGCGAGGGCCAGATTCTTTTAAGCGCCACCAAGGGCGTTGAGAACCAGACCTACCTGCGCATGACCGAGGTGATCGCCGAGTGCCTAGGCAAAGCTGCGCCGGGACAAGGCACAGCCCCTACAGTTCCACTCTCTGCTCCCTGTTCCCTGCTCCCTGTTCCCTGCTCTTTGCCCATCGGCGCGCTTTCTGGCCCCAGCTTCGCGCAGGAAGTGGCGCAGGGCCAGCCCACGGCGCTGACAGTGGCCTTCAAAGATCACACCACGGCGGCGCTGATCCAGCGCGAGTTTTCGTCGGAGACGCTGCGGCTCTACACTTCCACTGACATGGTGGGCGTGGAGCTGGGCGGGGCACTGAAAAACGTGATCGCCATTGCCGCCGGCATTGCCGCCGGAGCCGGGCTGGCGAATAACTCGGCGGCGGCGCTGATTACCCGCGGCATCGCCGAAATCACACGTCTGGCCGTGGCCTGCGGAGCGCGCCGCGAGACGCTTGCCGGGCTCAGTGGCGTAGGCGATCTGGTGCTGACCTGCACCGGCAGCTTGAGCCGTAACCGCACCGTCGGCCAGGCTTTGGGCCAGGGCCGCAAACTGCCCGAGATTCTGGAGTCGCTGGGCGGCAAGGTCGCCGAGGGCGTGCTGACCACCCGCGCCGCGCTGGGCCTGGCGCGCAAACGCGGCATCGAGATGCCCATCACCGAGCAGATGGAGCTGATCCTCAACGAGGGCAAGAACCCGCGCGAGGCCATCCGCGAGCTGATGCTGCGGCCGGGCAAAGAAGAGCACTAAGAGCCGCAAGCTGCACAGAAAAAACGATTTTCCGCATATTCCAGAACTGGTCTGTGTTAGCCGGCACAGACCGCATTGGACAGTTCACGAGATAATTTCTCTCAAATGGTACAAATCTCCACAAAAAACGTCTATATTTGAACGGTTCTGGGAGATTTTACCTCCCAGGAGGGAAAAATGCTGCTGAGCCTTTCTGTAACCAACTGGATGTCGTTCCGTGATGAGGCAATTCTAAACATGATTGCTACGCGCGAGAAGCAACATCCGCATCATGTGACTCACATCTCTCCTCTGGACTTGAAGCTATTGCCCATCGCAGCAATTTATGGCGGGAATGCGTCCGGGAAAAGCAATTTGATAAAAGCGATCCGCTTTGTTGAACAATTCATTTTGAATCCGCCGAAGCCCGACGCATCGATTCCGATCCGGCCTTTTCGTCTGGAAGAAGGAGAGGATAGCCGTCCAACCAGTTTTGCCATTTCGATTCTGGTTGAAGATTCCGTCTATGAATACAGCTTTTCTTTGAGCACGAAAAAAGTCTTGCGCGAGGAACTCAAGCGTATTGGAGCAAGTGAAGAGCGCTTATTCCTTCGCACGGACAAGCCGGAAGATTTCTACTTATCCCCGAAAATTCAAAACGGCGAGGAACAGAAGTTTGCATTTCGCGGGACGCACGATAACCAACTTTTTTTGAGCAATTCTATTTCGCAGAAATTGACGGAATTCAAGCCGGTTTACGATTGGTTCGTTCACCTCCAACTGATTTTTCCTGACTCATCCTTCAGCCTTATGAGAATTACAAGGGAGGGGCACCCACTGCACGACAAGTTTGTTATAAGAATGCGCGAACTTGATTCCGGTATCGCTTCATTTCAGCAAAAGAAGATTCTTCCAGAAGATGCATTGTCCAAAGCTCTTGTAGAAACTTTGTCCGCAGACCTAAAAGAGGGTGAGACCTACGACGGACTTCCATGGCTCCCGGGAATCTCTTTGCGTAAAGAGAACGGTGCAATCGTTGGTCAGCGATTAACTCCAATGCACCGGAATGCGCGAGGAGAAGAGATACCTTTTGATCTCGAAGAAGAATCGGATGGAACTCAACGCCTATTTGATATTGTGCCGGCTTTCCTTTTCCTTGAAGAGGACCGGCCCCGCATTTTCGTCATCGACGAACTGGATCGAAGCCTGCACGCACTCTTGACCAGAGAGCTTTTGCAACGTTATTTAGCACTAGACAGAAAGGAACCTTCACGTGCACAACTCATTTTTACTACTCACGACGTAAGCCTCTTGACCCAGGATCTGTTCCGTCGCGACGAAATTTGGGTCGCGGAACGGGATCAATCAGGAGCATCGAAACTGGTTGCATTTAGCGAATTCAGCGATGTGCGCAGAGATAAGGATATTCGCAAAAGCTATTTGCAAGGGAGGCTGGGAGGGATTCCCCGAATTCGGAGCATTCACCGTCCATGTGAAGAAGACGCGGTGGCACAATGAACTCCCGCTTTCGCCGCAAGCTCGGTGAACGGCGTTATAAGCGCATGTTCGTCATCGTAGCCGAAGGCACGGTTACAGAGCAGGAGTATTTCGCGCTGTTCAATGATGAAAGCATTGTTCATATCAAATGCCTCAGACATCGCCATAATCTTCCCCCGAAGGATGCGCTCAAGCAGGCGCACGACTACATCCGTGAACAGCACATCCGAAAACGCGACGAAGTTTGGGTGGTGGTCGATCGAGACTCGTGGCTTGAGAAACATTTATCGGAACTACATGCATGGTCACAAACCAGCGAAAATTATGGCTTTGCGCTAAGCAACCCAAAGTTTGAATACTGGCTACTACTGCACTTTGAAGACGCGACAGGCATCTCGAGTGGGGACGATTGCAATACAAGGCTCCATAAATATTTGCCCAAATATAACAAACACATCAACACCAGCGATTTTACCCGCGACCGAATCAAAGAAGCCGCCAAGAGAGCAAGAAAACGAGACACTCCTGCTTGCACAGATTGGCCGCGAAGTACAGGAACAACGCTGTATAGGCTTGTCGAAAAAATTCTCCAAGAACCAGAATAGCTACCTTTTCCGTCAAGCATTGCATCACTTTGCTCTTGTAGTGTTACCGTCCTGGATACTCTTCGCTCTTATTGCACAGTCGTTAGCAACCGCACCGGCCCCAGCAATCCCGAGGGTAATAGCGGTGAATCTGCCTTGTAGGGCTGGAAGGACGCGAAGGCATACTTCTTGGGCGCCCAACTTTGTTGATCGCCGATGATGCGGTTGACCCACAGATTCGTCACCTGAATCGTGATCCGGTTGCGGCCCGGCTTGATGGCGCCGGTCACATCGATCTTGAATGGCGTCTTCCAATAAATGCCCATGTACTTGCCGTTCACGGCGACTTCGGCGATCTCACGCACATCGCCCAGATCGAGCCAGACGCGCGCGCCCGGAGCGATGGCGTCCTCGGGAATCTCGATGGATTTGGCATACGAGGCCGAACCGGAAAAATACTTAATGCCGAAATCGGCACTATCGGCCCATGAACCGAGCGTGTCAAAGACCGCCGTCTCCGGAGCGCCGCGGCCGGCCTCGAAGGTGACCAGCCAATGCTTGTTGAGTTCCTCATCGAGCGCGGCAAGCGCGGTCTCATGGGGTTCGGGCAGTTGCAGCACGTTTGTTTTTGCCGCCTCGCGAAAGACGATAAAGACCGTGCCGTCGGGATCGAGATGCAGCGGCACTGTGGTGCGGCCGTTGGCGATGGAATAGGCGGCAGGCCGCGCCTCGCCGGTCGCCGCGTCCCACAGCTCGGGCACCTTGCCGGAAACACGGAAGGTCGCGTTCACATCTTGGGCGCGGCTGGCGCGGTTATCGACAAAATAAATCTCCCCGTCGCTTAGCTGGCGATGCACGAACATCAGTTCGCTGCCGGGCTCGGGCTGGGCGACATCGAAGTCGCGCGGCAGGCCGAGATCGGCGAGCACCTCGTTAGCGCTTTTGCCCGTGTAGACTCTACCCTTGCCCACGCGCCGGATTGCCGCCACATTCAGCCGCCCCCAGAGCCGGTCGGCGATGCGCTGGAACTCCTGTTGGTCATCGGCCAGGCTCGGCGAGTCCGTGGGCCGGCTGCCGGCGACAACCGCGCCTTGCTTGACGAGGTTTTCGATCTGCCGTAGAACAGCAAGCGTCATGCGCTGGCTGCGCCCGCCGAGATAGAGCAGGCTGTAGCTAGCGCCGCTGGGAGCAACCAGCTTGCCATCTTTGAACGAGAGCCGGTGCAACAGCACGTCGCTGTTGACGAAATCGAAGCTGTAGCCGTCGGGCGCGTCGGCGACCGGCGACCATCCGAAGACCGCCGTCAGCGGTCCCTCTTCGCCGTAGAAATAAGCTACATCGGCGCTGAAGCGGCCCTGCTGCAGCAGATAGGAGCAGCGCGACAGATACGTGACCCAGGGCCGCGCCTCGCTGGCCCAGGTTTCGTTGCGGTTGAACCAGAGGCCATATTGGCCCAGCGTCAGTCCCGGCGCCATCTCGGCCACCGGCTGGTGGGCCGACTCGTGAATCTCGAAGCGGTTGACGCCCAAGGCGAATTCGAGATCGGCGACTTTTTTCAGGCTGTTGGGCGAAAACGACCAGGCTGGGCCACGCGAGGTCATCGACTCGGCGCCCACAAGATTTTGCCCATAGATATGCGCCACCGAGGCAGCGCCGCGCAGATCGGAGACAAAATCAATATCCGGCCCCGGCTGGCCCGCGTAGGTCCACATCGCGCCCATGGGCACATCGGCCTGGCTACGCATCTCCATGTCGTCGCCCAGCGAGGGACGGTGATACTCGAGCGCCTCGCTGTAGTAGTTCATGCCGTGGCTGTGCAGGTCATCGGCGATGGCGCCATAGTGATTCTCGGCCAGCAGTTGGCCGATGGTGCGCCGATAGTCCCAAAGAAAACGGCCGGTGTCTTCGGCGCTCTTGAGCACCACACCGGTCAGCGCCGGCAGCCAGGGCCGCGGATCGTAGCCGCGCCGCTGCTCGAACTCCTTGAGTAGATCGTCAGTCCAGTTCTGCGGGCCAACTTCGATGCTATCGGTGAGCAGGTAAGAGATTCCCTTGCTGCCGATCAGGTCTTCGCCGACGGCATCGGCATACATCTTCAAGTAGCCATCGATGTAGTTTTTCACGTAGTCGCGGTTCAGCTTATCGACTTCGAGGCCGGTAGCCTCGGCCGGCGCGGGGCCGTTCATGTGGCCGGTCAATGAGCTGCCGATGCGCAAGATCATCCACTGGCCTTCGGGCGGCGTCCATTCCAGAGTTCCGTCGGAGGCCATTTTGCCAGTCAGATCGATCACGTCGCTGGTGGCCACGGCAGAGCCAGGGGCGATCTTGGGATCGCGGATCAAGAAAAAGTCGCGCGCGTTGGCAAAGCCGGCGCGCTTCTCCCATTCGTTCATCCGCGCGCCGCTGGCCAGCACCAGCTCGGTGATCTTGTGCTCGTGCTCGGCAATGCCCTCGGGCTGCGCGGGAAAAACAACGCGAAAGTAGCGGGCGGTGGTAGCGTCAAAGGCGATAGTGCGCTCGATGAGACTGGAGAAACCGAAATCGGCGATCTTGCGAAAGTTCACGCCATCGTCGCTGGCCTCAAAGCGCGGCGCAACGGCCTTGCTCTCATGGTCGAAGACACTGATGAAATCGTTCAGGCTGACCAAGGTCGCAGCCTGGATGGTCTGCGGCTTGCCGTAGTCGAACTCGATCCAGCCCTCATGGCCCGCCGCGCTCGGAGCCAGCGTAAGGGCCACCGTGCTCACGTCGCCATCAGAGAGCGCCGCGGCGTTCGCCGAGCCGCTGCTGGAGGTAACCGTGGGATCGAGTTCCTGTTGCGTCTTGTCGCCCTCGGGAATCTTGTAGGCGATCACCGCGACGTCGCTATAAAACCGCGGCAGAGGAATCTCTTTGCCTTCGGGAGTCTTGCGCGGGGCAAGGCTCAGGTTCTGGAATGTTCCGCTCTCTTCGGGCGGATGGGCCAGCACGCCGTTGAAGAGCTTGGCGCCTTGGAGGCGCGTCGCGCTCCAGACCATCTTCTTCATGCCCTGTTCGGCGGGAACCCAGGGACCGCCAGTCTCGCTCCAGCCGGGCGAGCTGGCGATAGCTACTTCCATATCGAGCTGGCGCGCCGTGGTGACGGCGGTTTTCAGTGCCTGCTTCCACTCCGGCGTCATGTAAACAAGCCGCTGCGGAACCACTTGAGGCGTGTTGATGGCGCCTTCGAAGATGGTCACGCCGCCCAGTCCCACACGCTGCATCCACTCCAGATCGAGCTTGATGCCCTCTTCGGAGATGTTGCCATTCATCCAGTGCCACCAGACGCGCGGCCGGGCGCCGTTGGGCGGATTGAGAAACCCCGCGCGCAACGGATCGGACGGCTGGGACGCGGAAACCACAGGGGCCTGCGCGGAAACTGAAACAGAAGCGGACAAACCGGCCAAAAGAAAAGCAAAAAAGCCAAGCCACACACTCTTCATCGCAAAATCATCCATTCAATTATTGTGCTGACAAGGAAAAATGAGCAGGCAATTCCACCGCTTGGGGCGTCAGCAGATTGCGAAAGAAAAAATTAGTCTATCGCTTGCATTCTACAATGCAGGAACCGGACTGTCTTGGGATGGGATTTCAGAAGGTGAATGCCAGGCCAGCACGGAGGCTGCGCTGCTGCTGGGCAAAGATGAGCAGCGAACCGTCGCCGAGGATGAACGGCTGATAGCCCTGGGCCAGAAGGTTGCGGGCATCGATCAGTGCCTCCAGGCCCGTCGATCCATCGTGAACCAGCCGGATGGGCTGGCAAAGATGCACATTGAGGAAGGGTGCCGAGGCGTCCTGCGCGTAGGCGTCGGCCGGAGTGACGGTATCGTCGGCCTGCCAACGGTAACTGGCCCGCCAACGGGTTCCGGTGCCGTCGAGTGTCCCCGAGAGCGTGATGGAATAGGTTTGGGCGCGCCGGGGCCGGGCCGCAGCCAACGCCTCGCGGAGGGAAACCTGCCGGGGCAGCGCCGGCATCACCAGCGCTCCGCCACTGGCATAGCTCAAGCGAACGTTGTTGCCGCCGGGCAGACGGCGTTCCACGCTGGCCTCAACACCGGTCGTGGAAAAACCGGGACCGGCCGCGCGCAGCAGATCGCTGGTGGTATCGAAGAGCGCTTGGCCACTGACCGGCACGGTGGAACCGCCGGCAAAATGGCCCATGGCCTCGATGACCGGATTCTCCATCTTGTCGGAGAAGAACAGCACCGATACTCCGTTGGTTTCGGTGCGCCGCGCAAAGCCAATTTCCTGATGAAGTCCGTGCTCGATGACCAGACGGGCATTGCGCTCGCTGACGGCGGGCATCCAGGCCTCGCCCTGCCCGGCGATAGAAGTTGCCATGCGGTAGCGCACCGTAGAGGCGCCATTGCGCCAGGCGGCAGTGGCAAAGGGCAACATCGCTGTTACGGTGCTGGAGGAGGCTCCTTGCATCCGTCCCATGACAATCTCCGAGCCGGCCTCGGCCTCGATGGTGTCGCCCAAATGCTTCGTCTCGGCGTTGCGGATCATGGCCTCTTGCAGGCCCTGGCTGCCGCCGGACTCAACCTCCGGCTCAATGTTGATAGCCGCCAGCGACTGCACCGATCCGGAAAAACCCAGATCCTGGCGGAAGCCCAGCATCGATTCCATGTTGGCGTCCGAGCCGGGATCGAAGTCCACGCGGGCCAGCAACTCGCGGCTGTCAGAGGGCGTATCGACGACCGTCGCCGAGATCCGTTCGCCGCTCTCGCCAAAGGTTCCCTCCTGGCCAATGGCCATCAGGCGGGCCTTCAACTTGGGCGCTTTTCTTGAACCATCGGAGACCACCACCAGCGGCCCGTCTTCAAGCCATCGCAGCAGAGGCCGGTTGGCGGCCGAACGCAGCGTCCAGGCCCAATCGTCGCTCTGCGCATTGCCGGCGCGAGGCTCGGCGGGCAGCCACTGGATCACTTCATAGAGAGTATTGAGGGTGAGATTAACGACCGTGCCGCTGCGCACTTTGACGTTTTCCCGCAGCGAGGGCAGGAAAGTAGCACCCATGGCCTTGAGCGCGTATTTGCCGGGCATCAGCGAGGTCATCAGATACCGGCCCTGGCCATTGGTGTAGGCCATGGCGGCAACCGTCATGTCGGGACGCAGCAACTGTACCTCTGCGCCAATCTGTGGCACGCCAGAGGAATCGCGCACAACTCCTGATACCGTTGCTGGAGGCGCGCTCCAGCAGAGAGCGGCACCACAGGCAATCAGTACCACAATTCCGGCGAGATGAGGACAACGCTTCATGAACAGATCGGAAACCCTCGCCGCGTCTCTGGCGTTTTTCCTGGAATCATTCCCAGCAGCGCGCCTGATTCTCGTGTCCGGCTAGCTATTGCTGGGAATGTCTACTATTCGACGACAAAAGGTGCCGATTGCGCAATCTCTTGTTTCAAAATTGCGTCATTTATTTTCACCGTCACCTTGTACTTGCCCGGCTGCAGTCCCGCCATGGGCAAGGTTTTTTCCACTGTCAACTGGTCGCTATGTGCGCTTAAGTCCTTTGATTCCAACTTCTTCTCCAGAATCACTGTCCCCGTTGCCGCGTCCGCGATCTGGTAGGTAATAGTGGCTGAATTACTCTTGGTGGCATCGTCGATACCAAGATTATAGAACTGCATCCAGAAGTTCAAATCCTGATTGCGCCGGAAGCTGACCGGCGTGGCCGCGTTGGAGGTCACACGCGGACGGACAAAAGTATTACTGATCACAAATTTGTCGCCACCGATCTGCCGCGAAGGAACGGTGTACATCTGGTCGGCCAAAATCAACGACGAGGCGCCTAATTTGTCGTCCTGGAAGGTAGGAACTTCAATGCCCTTGCCGTAGATGCCGATGTGATCTGGATTGTTCACGTCCTTGATGGCAATATCGAGCCGGTAACTTCCGGGCTTGAGCGGCAGAGCCTTCCAGTAAAGCCGCTGGCCGTTGCGCGCTTTTTCCAGCAGCTCGGCCGGCTCGTCGACTTCGACGGTATCTTCAAAGGTCTGCACGGTCTTGTGCATGATCGTCGTCACCTTGCCCAAGATGTTGACCACGCCCTTGGAGACGCCGTCTTTGGTCACAAAGGTGATATCGCTGTTGCGCAACTGGATGGTGATCGGCACCAGATCCATGCTGTCGGTGACCTTCACAAAGTCGGTGCGCACGTCAAAAGGAAGCGGCGGGCCGGTGAGCACCTTGTGCTCGGTGACGAAGGCATCCAGATCCTTGAACTTGATCGGCGGCGGAGCAAAGATCTTGGCGGACAGCTCGATGCGGTCGAACTCCTTGCTCTGATCCTGCTGGGCCATGGGGCCGTTGCCCAATTGCTCGAGGCCGCTGCCCTTGAATCGGTCGGTCTTGTCCTTGTGCTCCATCTCCTCGTACTGCGTGAGGCCGGCGCCGGGCACCATCTTCAAAGCGTCTTTCTCGCTGCGGTCAATAGTGAAGTGGTAGTCGCCGCACTGGCAGGTATCCACGAATTCCAGATCGATGTTATCGCCAACGCCTTCCAGATAGCGGTAGTGCCAGGTCTCGAAGGGGAAGGTGGACGTCTCGCCGCCGCCTTCTTCCATGGGCCGCTCGTACATGCCACCAGAGGGGTGGGAATCGATCGAATCCGGCTTGCCCCACATAATGTAGATGCGGCCGCGGTCGGTCTTCCATCCCGGCTTGCCAGCGGCGAAGTGATCGTTGGCGTACTGAATACGCCGGTAGTGCTCCTCGCGGAACTCGTTTTCCGGCGAATCCGGATTGGGGTTGCGCCGCAGCCAGAAATTCTCGATAAACGACTCGCGCTCTTCGTCGTTGCTCAGGCTCGTGAAGGCCTTCCGCTCATCGTCGGTGATGATGTAAGGTACTTCTTCGTTCAGCCAAGTCTTGTAGGGGCCCTTCAATTCCCGGCGCAGTTCTTTCTGCGCCTGGTAGCGTTGTTTGTCGGGCAACTGCCGTTTGAGCGGATCGACCGGCTGGCTTTGTTTGCCGTCGGGTGCAGCCTGTTGCTGGGTTGAGGTGGACGTTGCAGCCGTCTGGGCTGCTACCGTAGCGGCGGAAAAGCAAATCGATCCGCAACCGAGTGCGGCGAAGAAAAAACGGCGGCTGAACTGCAACATGGCCTTTCAATACTCCTGCGATGCTCTATTTTACGGTTCCCCAGATGCGCAGAGCAAGGCGAGTTGGACGGTTCTCTGGCCGTTGGACGCAACATTTGCGGCAAGGTCACCGGCGGCGAACAAAAATATAGCTCTTCTGTCCCGACAGCAGGTTTTAATAAACTTAGGGAACCATCCCCGAATTGCTCGCGTACACTGGTTAGGAGCATTCCTCGAATAAGAAACGCCCATGAAAAAAATTCTCTTGATCGCTCTCGCTGTGCTCGTGGCTGCCGGGCTGGTTACCTTTATGGTTGTCCGCCAGCAGTCCGGCTACACCAAGGTGCTCACCGCTAAGGTGGCGCGCCAGGATCTGTCGATGGTCGTAAGCGGCACCGGCCAGATCAAGCCCAAAACGTATATGAACGTCGGCGCCACCGCCTTTGGCCGAATCACCCACTTTTACGTAAAAGAGGGCGACGCGGTCAAGAAAGGCCAAATCGTAGCCACGATCGAAAGCGTGCAACAAGAAGCTAACGTTCGCGGCCAGGAAGCGACCATCGCCGCGGCCAAGACCGACATCGCCTCCTACATCGCCGCCGAGAAGACCCAGCAGGCCAATCTGGAGCACGCCCAGGCCGACCTTGAACAAAAGCAATTGGACTGGGACCGGGCGAAGGCGCTCTACAAAGCCGGCGTCGATTCCAAGCAGTCCTTTGACGCCGCCAAGGCCGCCTACGATCTCGACGTGGCCTCAGTCGCTCAGGCCGAAGCGCAATTGAACCAGGCGCGCGCGCAAACCGAGTCGGCACGCGGTCATATGCTCACCCAGGAAGCCACGCTGCGCTATAACCAGGATCTGCTGAACAAAACCATCGCCACGGCACCCTTCGACGGCATTGTGACCAATATGCCGGTGCGCGAGGGCGAGACCGTGGTCACCGGCATTCAGAACGCCGAGGGCTCGACGCTGATGACGCTGGCCGACATGAGCGTGGTGACGGCCGAGGTCAAGGTCGACGAAACCGATATCGTCAACGTGAAGGCCGACCAGACAGTCGACGTGACCGTCGACGCGCTGCCCAACAAGATCTTCAAGGGCCACGTCACATTAGTTGGCGATCAGGCGCTGTTGCGTTCAACCGGCGTTGCCACCTCGCAATCGACCTCCGGCACCGAGGAGGCCAAGGATTTCAAGGTCGTCGTCACCCTCGACGATCCTTCCGGCGATCTGCGCCCCGGCCTCTCCTGCACCGCCAAAATCACCACGGCACACAAGGCAAACATCCTCACCCTGCCCATCCAGGCTCTGGTAATGCACGACCCGGCTAGCGACAACGCCAAGCCAGGCACGGTGCTGGCGGCCACGACGAGCAGCACCAAGCCCAACCAGGTGCAAGGCGTTTTCGTTGCCGACAAAGACTCTGGCGGCCGTCTCCGCGCCAAGTTTATTCCCGTCACCACCGGCATTACCGGAGCGACCGATATTGAGATCGTCTCCGGCCTCAGCGAAGGCCAGGAGGTAGTCACCGGTCCCTACAAAATACTGCGCGATCTGAAGGCCAGTGCCCTGCTCAAGCGCGACACCGCCAAGCCGGCCAGTTCCGGCAGTGGCAGCTAAACGGCACCGGTATCGGTTAAAGTCGAAAAGGACGGGTATTTTATGGCGGTGAATGGGACCAGCATCGAAGAACGGCTGCAGAAGGCGGAAGCTCCGGCCAGCGACATCATTGTCGTCGAGAATTTGTGGCGCACCTACGACATGGGCAGCGAACAACAGGTGCATGCGCTGAGCGGAGTCTCGCTGCGCATCCGTCGCAATGAGTACGTGGCCATCATGGGTCCGTCGGGCTCAGGTAAATCCACGCTGATGAACCTGATCGGCTGCCTCGATACACCTTCTAAGGGCAGCTACTGGCTCAACGGCCAACTGGTCAGCGAGATGGACGACGACCAACTGGCGCGCGTGCGCAACAAAGAGATCGGATTCGTCTTCCAGACCTTCAACCTGCTGGCCCGCGCCACCTCGTTGCATAATGTCGAGCTGCCGCTGATCTACAATGGCACGCCGGCGGCCGAACGCATCGAGCGGGCAAAAAAGGCCCTGGCTGGCGTCGGCCTGGAGTCACGCATGCTGCACAAGCCCAGCGAACTCTCCGGCGGCCAGCGCCAGCGCGTCGCTGTCGCCCGCGCCCTGATCAACAACCCCTCGATCATTCTGGCTGACGAGCCCACGGGCAACCTCGACACCAAGACCGGCAACGAGATCATGACCTTGTTCGACCATCTCCATGCGCGCGGCAACACCATCGTGCTAGTGACTCACGAGCCCGACATCGCCCAGTTTGCCCACCGCGTTGTCCACATTCGCGACGGTCAGATCTTCTCCGACGAGCCTTCGGCCCGCGTGCGTTAGATTTCCACAAGAATGGCAGAATTTTTTACGTTCTTTCATTCATTCGTATTGACAGGGCTGAATTTTAGGGACAAGATTTCCACAGAACGTTCGAATTTCAGCGAACATGGGCTGATTGATCACAAGTGAATGTTCGGCTCGATGGTTGAGTCTCACTTCTACGCTTTAACCCCGGTCTCGATCGACGCCCAGTTTCTCCTATAGCCTAGGCTTGCGTGTCTTACACGCCTGCTTGGACTCTCTTCGGAAAGCTCCCGCCCGTCGCGACCGCTCCCGGCACCCAGGGCTCCGCGATTACAGACCGTCGTCCAACCAGTTGCAGTATGTTTTGTCTCGTTTGAGTTGGACCGGATGACAACGTTGGCTACGGATTTCACTGGAAGTCCGTAGGGTTGATATTTCCTGCTTCTGCAGGCCCCGTCATGCGTTGTAGAGAACGGAGGAATCCGATGGTCGTCACATCGCAATCTAATGGCCGCCGTGTTACGGGAATTTATGTCGGCGCCAGCAATGTTAGACGCTATTTTCCTAGGCGTATTACCGAAATCGAGTTGCAACTGGATCACCTTCGCATCGAGTGCGGTTTAGAGCCGCACTTCTGGAAGGACCAGCCGGAGATCCACGACCCCAGGCTCAGCGCTTGGCTGGAACAAAAAGACCGCGAAGGCAAGGGACGCCGGATTCCCTTCCCACTAGCCATGATTCCCACCGGCAAGAATTCTTACAAGCTCGGCCCCACCAACCTGGAGGAGGCCGTGCCCGTACTTATTGGAGACGCTCATGAAGACCGATACGGCCATGACTAAGCTGGAGACCCAGGCGGCAGAGGCCTTAAGGACGCTGCTGGGCCAGGTCTCGGCCATCAAGTTGAAGGAATTGAAGCGCCAGTCGCCGGCCGATGGCAAGGCCGCCGAGATCCGCGCCCAAGTCGATGTTTATGGCCACACGCATACGCTGGCCTGCGAGCTGAACACCGACGCCACACCGGAACGGCTGCGTAAGACATTACGCGCGCTTCACGCCACCGATGCCACACCCGTTATTATCGCGCCCCATTTTTCGCCCGAGGCGCAAAATCTATGCAAGCAGAATCATGCCGGGTTCATCGACCTGCAAGGCAACGCAAGGCTGGCGCTGGGCGAGGTCTTCATCGGCACCCGCGCGCTGGGCCCCAAATCAGCCAGCGCCTAAATCTTTCTCGATTCACGCAGATTAACTTTGCGCACCAAATCTCACAAGAGATTTGGTGCGCTTTTCATTGGCCAAAATGAGCTGCGGCCTGCTAGTTCGGCGATGGTTTTGAATCATGCGTGATCCTCACATCCCCGAAATGTTTGCTCCTCCGAGCATTAACAATTCCAGCTCGCAGAGGCAAAGCTTGGCGATGAACGAGCATTACGACCTTGCCGGCCGTCCATTGAATAGATCTGTATCTGTCCAACATCGCCGATTTGCCCGGAGAACGCGTAGATGAAATCAGTTACGATGTACATGCTATTCTGCCAGGCAGCCATCGCTGCATTGTTCTTGCCCACCGCATGGGCTCAGGAGACAGACGAAAAATCATCCGGAGATCCCCCCGCTGCAAGCACCTCCGCGCCTCTTCAAAATCAGGCTTTCACCGCCATTAAATTCGCCCGCCAGGTTCGGGTTCTTCCCGATGGCAAGCGCAAGTTTCTGAAGAATGAGCGCTACCCCGTACGGATCGCCCGCGATGCCGAGGGCCGGCTGATGATGCAGGTTCTTGACAGCAATTTACTGGCACGCGAATGCGACCACCTAGAACAGCGCACGCCTCCCGTCTGCCCCGCCTGGAGTATTTTTGTCATCGATCCGGTTGCATACACCGTGACTGATTGGCTTGCAGGAGAACGGGCCGCCCATATCGCGGTTAAAATGCCGCTCTCCGAAGCAGCGCTAGAACAAGCCACGCACCTCACCTCGGAGCTGCCCGATCTACCGCACGATTTCGACAGCCGCGAAGGCCACATTAGCACGGAGGAACTGGGAGAAAAGACCATCGAGGGCGTTCGCGTACACGGCAGCCGAGCCACACTGGTTTACACCGTGGCTGAATCGGGTCAGCAGGTGGAGCACAAGAAAATCCACGAAGTTTGGATTGCACCGGAGCTGAAACTCATTGTCCGTGTCATTGATGGCGATCCGGACGGGATCGAAACGATCCGGGGTCTGGAAAAAATCTCTCTCAGCCCAGAGGCTTCCCTCTTTCAGTATCCCAGCGGGTATGAATTGCAGCATCGAAGCAAGTTTACTGCTAAATATTACGAGTGGATTGAGGCGTGGCTGGGGACATGGTTCGATCAATAGGCAGAACACGCACTCCCAGATCCCGTGAGAGACCTGGGGAACATCCAGTTCAGCGAAAGAGAAGATAACCTGTCTGATCCTGACCAAAGCCGCAAGATTTTGTCAGCCGGCCCGCGCTCAGATCTCCAGAATCACCGGCACGATCATCGGTCTGCGGCCGGTGGATTTTTGAATCAGCCGTTTGAGGTCCACGCGCACCTTTTCGTTGACCATGCCGTAGTCGGATTTCTGCTCGGTGCTCAAACCCTCGAGGGTTTTAAGCACGGTTTCGCGTGCCTGCTCGGTGATATCGGCGCCGCCAAAGCCGCGCATCAGCACCTCCGGCTCGCGCTCCACCTTACCGGTGCGCTTGTTGATAGCCAACACGGCAACCACCACGCCGTCTTCGGAAAGGATGCGCCGGTCGCGGATCACCAGATCCTCGACCACGTCGATCGACGAGCCGGAATCGATCAAAATCCGGCCAGCGGTCACCTTCTCGCGTACCCGCGCATCGTCGCCGTCCATCTCCAGCACGTCGCCGTCTTCAATGATGATGGCGTGCTCGATGGCGCCGGTCTCCATGGCCAGCCGCGCGTGCCGCCGCAGATAGCGGTAGTCGCCGTGCACCGGTATAAAGTACTTGGGCCGGACCAAGTTGATCAGCAGCCGTAACTCTTCCTGGCTGCCGTGGCCGCTGACGTGAATCAGGCCATGCCGGCCGTCGTCGTAGATCACGTTGGCCTCGCGGCGGCTCAGGTGGTCGATCACCCGGAAGATGCCCTTCTCGTTGCCAGGAATGATGCGCGAGCTGAGCACAACCGTATCGCCCTGCTCCACGTGCGCGTGCTTGTGGTTGTCGACCGCGGCGCGGCTCAGCGCGCTCAGCGGCTCGCCCTGCGTGCCCGAAATCAGCACCACCACCTGCTCGGGCGTATAGTCGCGAATCTGTCCCGGATTGATGATCAGCCCGTTGGGCACATCGATATAGCCCAGATCCTGGGCAATCTCGGTAGCATCCATCATCGAGCGGCCCACGATGGCCACCTTGCGCCCGTGCTTGCGCGCCAGTTCCATGGCGATGCGGATGCGGTAGATTGACGAGGAAAAACAACTGAAGAACAGCTTCTTTTGCGCCTGCGCGAAGACCTCATCCAGCCGCGGAATCACCGACCGCTCGCCGGGCGTGTAGCCGGGCCGCTCCACATTGGTCGAATCCTGCAACAGCGCCAGCACGCCGCGCTTGCCATACTCGGCAAAGGTGTGCAGGTCAAAAGCCTTGTCGTCGAGCGGCGCCAGATCGATCTTGAAGTCGCCGGTATGGATGATGACGCCGGCCGGCGTTTCAATAGCCAGCGCGATGCAATCGACCAGCGAGTGAGTGACGTGAATGGGCTCGATGGTGAACGGCCCGATATGGAATTTTTCCTTGGGCCGGATCTCGATCAGCTCGATCTCGTCGAGCAATCCGTGCTCATCGAGCTTGCCTTCCACAAAGGCCAGCGTGAACTCGGTGGCGTAGACGGGAACCTTGATCTCGTTGAGAATCCATGGCAGCCCGCCGATGTGGTCCTCGTGGCCGTGCGTGAGCACAATACCGCGCACATGCTGCTTGTTCTCGATCAGGTAGGTAATGTCGGGCACGACCACGTCGACGCCCAAAAGCTCCGACTCGGGAAACATCATGCCCGCGTCGATCAAAAAAATATCGTCTTCCCAGCGCACGGCCAGGCAATTCATCCCGAATTCGCCCAACCCGCCCAAGGGAACGATCTGCAGTTTTTTGTTTTGCATGGATTCTCTCTGATGCTACCACCGCTAGCCGCGCAAAAATGGGACGCCGCAGGGGGCAGAATCGATTCTGCGCATCTCCGCGCCGTCCGGCGCCGCGCATGGTCTTGATATTCCCGGCGCCGGTTTCCCGCGCCAACCCGCTCTCTATATATGCCAGCAAATCGAGCGGTCTGGTTCCGGCCCTGTTTCTTACTGCGCTTGCTATAAAGCAAAGCCCGCTTGCGCAGCGGGCTTGCATCAAAATCTTTGGTAGCGCTACCGGGAATCGAACCCGGGTTTTAAGATTGAGAATCTCACGTCCTAACCCCTAGACGATAGCGCCACTTGGCTCCAGGAAAGCCGGTGAAACGTACTTATTTACTGTAACAAAAAACAGGGTTTCTGCCAAAGCCCGGCCGGGCGTTTTTCTTGGAGCATCATGCCTCATCCCCTAAAAGCTGGCTTATGGAACCATCATCCGGGCATCGCTCTCCGAGGTGAAGGTACCCATGGGCAATCCAGCGGAGTTGTAGAGAAAGCTTGAGACCACGGCATTCCATCCGTAGCGAATCTGTTTGGGCGCAGGAACATCGGGCGAGCTGGCAACGACCGTCGTCCATCCATCGACGGCTTCGATTTTCGCCGTGGCCGCGGCCCACTTGCCATCATCGCCGGCCACCTCGAAGTCTCCGGGCGAGGCATCCGCGCTATGCAATCCGTCGGCATGGCTCAACCAAGCGCGAATGGCACCGCCCTCAGTGGTAACTTCGACAAGCAGCGGCGAAACACCCTCAATGTTTTGTCCGTAGGCGATCTGCTGCGCTGCCGCATCCAGGCGCGCGGCGACGGTCTGCTTGTCGGGTGGATGCACATTCTTGGCTGACCCTAGATCGAGCGTCACCACCATGCCGGTCTTCTCCAGTTGCAAGGCGCGGCGCTGCGCATCGCGCACCGTCGACCAAGCAGGCCCGCCGTCATAGCTCGAAATCTGCACATAGAGAAACGGCAGTGGCCCTTCGGCCCACTGCTTGCGCCAGTCCTCGATCAACGCCGGAAAAACGCGCGAATAGTTCAGCGCTTTCATGCCCTCGTTGTCGGTCTCGCCCTGATACCAGATCACGCCTTTGATCGAATAGCGCGTAAAAGGCGCAATCATGCCATTAAAGAGCGTCGAAGGCGTCCACGATCCGTTGTGGTCGCCACGCGGCCACATGGTTTTGTCTTGAAACTTCGGCTCGGGACGGCCTGCGGCTTTGGCGGCTGCGATCTGCGCTTGCTTGTTCTCTTTCACTGCGTCCATGTAACCCTGTTTGCGAACCAGCGCGCCGCCATCGTAGACCACCGAGGGTAGATTCGCCCAGGCCAGCCCTTCGGCGCTGATCCAGGCATGAGCCGGCGAACCGCCCCAGGTGGTATCGATCAGCCCCACCGGAACGTTCTGCTCTTCGGCAATACGGCGGCCAAATAAATAGGCCACGGCGCTGAATTCCTTCACCGTATCGGGAGTGCAAATCTTCCAAGTGTCGGCCGTGTCGTCGACCGGTACAGCGGAGGTACGCTTGGTTTGCACCAGCAAGCGGATGCGCGGACGATTGGCCGCGGCAATCTCTTTCGCGGCGTCCTTGATTTGCAATGGCCCCCAACCGGCCAGTGGCATCTCCATATTCGATTGGCCCGAGGCCAGCCAAACATCGCCCACCAGAATATCGGCACGCTCAAGGGGCGCGGCGCTCTGATCGCCCTCGACGTGCAGGGTATACGGACCACCGGCCTGCTCCGGCCGCAGCCAAATCTCCCAGGCACCGTCCTGGTCGGCCGTCGCGATGAGTTTTTGCGCGTGGAAGCTGACTTGCACTTTTTCGGCGGGCGCGGCCCATCCCCAGATGCGCACCGGCTGCCCGCGCTGCACCACGGCATGATCGCTAAAGACGTTCGGCAGACGCACCTCGGCAGCGGCAAAAGCACCGGCCAAGACCAAATAGAGAGCGGCAAAACGATGGATTCGCATAGCGCAACCATTGTAGCCGCTAAGTTTGAGATATGGTCGCAAGCGCTTTGGCTCGCGATCCACTCGATTGCAGTCCCGTTAGTTACTGGTGCGATTCAACTTACTGCCGGATTGATAGGTAGAGAGTTTCTGCCGGCAAATAAAACTAAAGTTTTTTCGGCGGCTGCCGATACAAGTATGGATAGAGCACCAACGATCCAAAGGAGGGATCACGCCTTGTCAACCAGTGGAATCACGAGCAGCCTTTTCTCCTCGATCGCCAGCTCTTCAACGAAAACCAACCAGTTTGCCACCGACCTGAACCAGTTGGCCAAGGATTTGCAAAGCGGCAGCGTCTCCTCCGCCGAGGAGGATTACGTCACGCTCTCCCAAGACGCGCAGAACGGAACCACGGCATCAACCGCAACGACCAGCAGCAGCGGAATCACGGCAAGCCTGCTGAAAGAAATCGCCGCCTCGTCCACCAGTTCCAGCTCGTTTGTGAGCGAACTCAGTCAACTGGGCTCGGACCTGGGGAACAACAACCTGCAGGCGGCGCAGCAAGATATGTTATCGCTGGACTCGACGGCATTGAACGCGGCAACCTCTTCGAGTTCCAGCACAACGGCCACAGGCAATTCGGCCAAGAGCAAAGAGTTGATTCAAACGATCGTGCAAGCGATGGACGCCGGCAATAATTCCCTGGTCGGCAGCGCCATGTCGGAGTTGGCCACGGTCTCGACCAGCGCCAGCGGCGCCAGCCTGCTGAGCCAGAACAGCGAAGGCTATAGCTCAACTTCCAGCGGCACATCCTCGTCGAATTCGATCAGCGAATTGCTCAACAGCGCCAGCTCGAGCAGTTCCAACAGCTCCGCATCGATTGTGAGCCTGCTGGCGTAACGGCAACAACACTCGCTCAACACAAAGGCCCTCCCGCGCGGAGGGCCTTTGCGTTGATGCGGCGATGCGGCCTATCTACATTCGTTCTCTTGTCGAAGCAGGTGCAGATCCCTATACTGTAGCCGCCAATACAACCGGCAAGAGGAGGTATCATGTCCAGCGAATCGAAATGCCCGTTTACAGGCGTTATGCTCGAGCACACTACGGCAGGTACCAAGGGCAACCGGGACTGGTGGCCCAGTCAGTTGAACCTTGCCATCCTGCATCAGCACTCCTCGTTGTCCAATCCGATGGGCGAGGAGTTCAATTATGCCAAGGAATTCAAGAGCCTCGATCTCCATGCGGTCATCAAAGATCTCCACGCCCTGATGACCAGCTCTCAGGACTGGTGGCCTGCCGACTTTGGCCACTACGGACCGCTCTTCATTCGCATGGCCTGGCATTCGGCGGGCACCTATCGCGTCCACGATGGGCGCGGCGGCGCCGGCAATGGAACGCAACGGTTCGCGCCGCTCAACAGTTGGCCCGACAACGTGAACCTCGACAAGGCGCGCCGGCTGCTTTGGCCCATCAAACAGAAGTACGGCCGCAAAATCTCCTGGGCAGACCTGATGATCCTGGCTGGCAATGTGGCTATCGAGTCGATGGGCTTCAAGACCTTCGGCTTCGGCGGAGGCCGCACGGACGTGTGGGAACCGGAGATGGACATCGATTGGGGTCCGGAAACCACCTGGCTGGGCGACAAGCGTTACAGCGGAGACCGTGAATTGGCCAACCCTTTGGCTGCCGTGCAGATGGGCTTGATCTATGTGAACCCGGAGGGCCCCAACGGCAATCCTGACCCCGTCGCCGCGGCGCGCGACATCCGTGAAACCTTTGCCCGCATGGCCATGAACGACGAAGAGACCGTGGCCCTGATCGCCGGCGGCCACACCTTCGGCAAGACCCACGGCGCCGGCCCCGCAACGCACGTCGGGCCTGAACCCGAGGCCGCGCCCATCGAACAACAGGGACTGGGCTGGAAGAGCAGCTTCGGCACCGGCAAGGGCGGCGACGCCATCGGCAGCGGTTTGGAAGTCATCTGGACCAAAACGCCAACCAAGTGGAGTAATGACTTTTTTGAGAACTTGTTCGGCTATGAATGGGAGCTGACCAAGAGCCCGGCCGGAGCCCACCAGTGGAAGCCCAAAGGCGACGCGGGCGTTGGAACCGTGCCGGATGCTCACGATCCGTCGAAGCGCCACGCGCCGGCCATGCTCACCACCGACCTTTCCCTGCGCTTCGATCCGGCCTACGAGAAGATTTCCCGGCGCTTTATGAAACACCCGGACGAGTTCGCCGATGCCTTTGCCCGCGCCTGGTTCAAACTGACCCACCGCGATATGGGGCCGCGCTCCCGCTACCTCGGCCCGCTGGTTCCGAAAGAAGAACTGATCTGGCAGGATCCCATCCCCGCCGTCAACCATCCACCGATTGATGACAAGGACATCGAAGCACTGAAGGCCAAAGTTCTCGCCTCCGGCCTGTCTATCTCTCAACTCGTTACCACCGCATGGGCCTCGGCGGCAAGCTTCCGCGGCAGCGACAAGCGCGGCGGCGCCAATGGCGCGCGCATCCGGCTGGCTCCGCAGAAGGATTGGGAGGTAAACCAACCGGCCGAACTGGCCAATGTGCTTGCCAAGCTGGAAGCCATCCAGAAGGAGTTCAACAGTTCGCACTCCGGTGGCAAGCGGATCTCACTGGCCGACCTGATTGTGTTGGCTGGTTGTGCAGCCGTTGAATCGGCCGCCAAGAAAGCCGGCCACGAGGTGAAGGTTGCCTTCGCGCCGGGCCGCATGGACGCCTCGCAAGAGCAGACCGACGCGGCTTCGTTCGCCGTTTTGGAGCCAATGGCGGACGGCTTCCGCAATTACGCGCGCAAGGGACGCGAAGCTTCGGCAGCGAATCTGCTGCTGGACAAGGCGCAACTGCTGACTCTCACCGCTCCGGAGATGACCGTGCTGATCGGCGGTTTGCGGGTTCTGGGTGCCAACTTCGGAAACTCACAGCTCGGCGTTTTTACCAAAAGGCCTGGAACATTGACCAATGACTTCTTCGTGAACCTGCTGGACATGGGGACGAAGTGGCAGAAGTCCGCGGCTACCGAGGGGGTATTGGAGGGACGCGACCGGAGGACGGATGAGATCAAGTGGACGGGCACTGTGGTTGATCTCGTCTTTGGATCGAACTCCCAGCTTCGGGCAATTGCCGAGGTGTATGCGAGCAGCGATGCGCAGCCAACCTTTGTGCGCGAGTTCGTGGCTGCCTGGAATAAGGTGATGAACCTGGATCGCTTCGATCTGGCCTGATCGTATTGTTCGGGCTTGAATACGAATCGGAAGTGGCAGCCTAGCTCCAACGATATGCGCTCGAAACAAAGGCCCTCCCGCGCGGAGGGCCTTTGCGTGGTGGAGGCGATGCGCCGGAATTGATAAGTTTTGCTGGGGACACGGGCGTTTTGCGTTACTTATTTTGACAGACCTTTCGGTGGGGAACATCCTCATGAGATTTCGCGAACGATTCTGTCGAACAAATCCTGTAGGTGCCCTTCGCTCTTCTTGCCGTTTAACGCTTGTCGGAGAAATACCTCGATATCGCGTTCACCGAGAAGTATTACAATTCCGTGCTTATCGCTGTTTACGCGCCGGATATGCTCCAGGTAGCTCTTCTTGAGTTCTGGTCCCCCACGATACACGAGGAACGCAGCTCTCCCGACCACATCGTTCATATAGTATGAAGTTTGATGAAAATCGTCTGCGGTTAGGTCTTCGTAATTCTTGCATTCGAAGATGATTTGGGTCGCTCGATATTGATCGCGCAGCATCTGCCAAAATGAAATACTTGAGTGATTCGCCGCGATAATGTCCCGGATAACTCTCCCAGATACATCTCTAGATTTTGGCTGTATATTGGTGAGCGATCGAAAAAAACAAAGGCTCAACATTTCTTCCACGATTTTTTCGTATTCGCTCGCGCCCTCGTCTCCGCATTTCAGGGATTTCAGTTTGTTCTGTAGCGATGTCAGTTTGGCATTATATGCGCCTAGCGATGTAGATTCTGGTAGGTCCGTGATGATGCCCGAATGCCTTAAGACAACGTCCTCACCAATCCTGTGCAGGAGGGCATTCTGAAGGCTTAAGGCAACACAGTATGTGGGATGAATCACGACCACGCAGTCGTCAGTGATCGTGGGCATCATTGCTAGAGCGGATTCGCTCGATTTGAATACGACGCTTTCACCCTTTTTTATTCCCGCAAACCCAAGGTTGTAGAGGAGTCCTATTAGAAGCTCTGGTGAACTGTGGCTATAGATCCATGTTTGGCAACTGTCTCTGATTTCATCATCTAGGAGCAGCTTTTTGGCGAAGTCATCGATCGCCGTTACTGTGTATTCGTTACCGAGGCCGTAAAATTTGGACAAAACGATCCCGAGCCGTGGATAGTTGTCAGCATATTCATCTGAAAGGTCTTTGAGACGATTTTCAGAGAATTTCTTCTTCGCTGCCTGTAGATCTTCGTGCGTAATCTTTAAATGGAGGTGGGCTTGTGCGGATTCCAGTGCTAAGGCAACATAGATCAGCACATCGCGGGGACGATATTGGCAATATCCGAAGACTTCTTCCTCGCTGCTGCCGACTGTGAACTGCTCAAAGAATGCGTTCCAGGTTGGTCCGCCGAGGGCAGGCTTCGTTACAAGATTTCTGTTTAGGGAACCTCTGAACAAGTCGCATGTCCGCCCCGATCTTTCATAAAATGGAAGAGGGATGGGGATCGCGATGCGCCAGATAACTTTTGCCAGCCAGCCGAGTTTTGAGAAGTATGGACGAACCAG
>Ga0326727_10000614_pt1 | contig 144444 bp, 111 predicted proteins | sample MB2enrmetagenome_FD_207643 | JGI IMG/M metagenome (GOLD analysis project Ga0326727, IMG submission 207643) | Lab enriched peat soil microbial communities from McLean, Ithaca, NY, United States - MB29MY | ecosystem: Environmental > Terrestrial > Soil > Wetlands > Peat | place: USA: New York... | reverse complement strand
AGCAGCGCCTCGCCAATATCGGGTTTCAATTCTACTTCCAGTTTCATTTGGACCTCGTGATACGCGGTTTCAGTGTACCACGAGACCCGCCAAGTCTACAGTTGACAGTCGACAGTTAATAGTGAGGGCCTTCTTGATTTTTACTATGAACTGTAAACTGTGAACTGTAAACTGTTCGTGTGATCTACCTCGACCACAACGCGACGACGCCGATTCTGCCGGAGGCGCTGGAAGCGATGATGCCGTACCTCACGACGGAATGGGGAAATCCGTCAAGCGCTTACAAGTTCGGTGCGAAACTCAAGGCGGTCGTCGAAACGGCCCGCGGACAGGTGGCGGAGTTGATTGGAGCGCACCCGATGGACGTGATTTTCACTTCCTGCGCGACGGAGAGCAACAACGCCGCCATCGCCGCCGCGCTGAAGGCCAACCCGACCAAGCGCCACATCGTAACTTCCCAAGTAGAACATTCCTCGGTGCTGAATTACTGCATGGCACTGGAGAAGGAAACCGGCAGCACCACCCCGGCGCAGGGCGCCACCCCTCCTCAACTGAGGAGGGGAGCTTTTAAGAACTCCCCTCCTGATTCAGGAGGGGCCGGAGCGTTAGCGACGGGGGTGGTCACAGCAGGCCCTTACCGCGTCACCTACCTGCCGGTTGACCGCGAGGGCTTATTGAATTTGGCCGACCTGGAAGCTGCCATCACGGATGAGACCGCCGTGGTGTCGCTCATGTGGGCGAATAACGAAACCGGTGTGCTGTTCCCTGTTGAACGAATTGCGGAGATTTGTCGGTCGCGAGGCGTGCTGTACCACTGCGACGCGGTGCAGGCAGCAGGCAAGGTGGAGATTGACGTGCGAAAGATTCCGGCGGACTACCTCTCGCTGACGGGCCATAAGTTTCACGCCCCGAAAGGGATTGGCGCACTGTACGTCCGGCGCAAATCGCCGTTTTCGCCACTGGTCTACGGCGGGCATCAAGAGCGTAACCGGCGAGGCGGCACGGAAAGCGTGCCGTTGATTGTGGGCATGGGAAAAGCTGCCCAACTGGCCCGCAAACACTTGCCGGATTACGAGAAGAAAGTGCGCCCGCTGCGTGACGAACTGGAGGAGGGCATCTTAGGATCGATTCCCAACACGGAACTGAATGGCCACAAGACGCTACGGCTCGCGAACACAACCAACATCACGTTCCACGGCATCGAATCCGAAGCGCTGCTAATCTTGCTCGACAAGGAAGGCATTTGCGCTTCCTCTGGCTCCGCATGCCTCGCCGATTCCGCCGAGCCCTCGCACGTGATTAAGGCGATGAAGCCAGACACGGGAGCATCTCGCCAGATGGTCCGGTTTTCGATTGATGCCGCAACTACGCGGGAGCAGATCAATTTGGCCGTAACCGCAGTGCGACGAAGCGCGGAAGTCCTAACGCAGGTAGTTTCGCGAAGCTGAAGAATCCAGCGATCAAGCCAGGATCCTGCAAGCGTTGCATCAACTCATCGGGAGATGCTAATCCTGGCTCGTAAGAATCTGGAGCTTTGCCAAGTGCACGTAGTGCCTGGCGTTATTGGTTACGAGAGGCGCGTCAAGATATAACGCGGTGGCGGCGATCCAGGCGTCCTGGGAACTCATCGGCTGCCCCTTCTGGTTCGACTCGTGCTTCACCTCTGCCCAGCGCGTACAAACCTGATCGTCGGGGTAACAAACCGCGAACCGGGATAGATATCGTTCCAGCAGGTTCCTTTTGCGCAGTCCCCAACCCGCCTTCAGTGCTCCCAGGCGCATCTCGGCGGGGGTGATGAACGAGAGTACGACCTCGTTGGCTTCCAGGAGTTCAACGTAACGGGGAGCAGAAGTATGCCACTTAAAGATGTAGGATACGACGTCGGTGGCCGCCACGAGCCGTTTCATTCGGCCGCGGTTCCCTCGCCGTCGCGGCGGCGCTCGTCATAGATGAGCTCCACGAACTCCTCGCCCTCTTTCGGCGGGCTCGGGTCGATGTACTTCCGCATCTCGTCCATCGAGAATGCCTTGCGCGGGAGAGCCTCGACCGGGCGCTTGTTTGCGAGCGGCGGCTTTGTGTTGAACTTCTTCACCTTGCCTCCTCGGCTCAAGTGTACCTCGCTTCTCGCCTTGTTTCTGGGCGCCGACCCGGCCACTCGTTTTGAATCTGGAATTTTGAATCCGCGACCGAATTCCCTACCCCCCAGTCTCCTAGCACCCAGCACCTGTCTTCCCCCAACCCCTAATCCCGAGCCCCTATTCCTATATTTCACAGGTTATGAATGCGGATACCAGATGAAGAGCTTAGGCTGTTACGGCCGGTGCGGTTGAGGCAGCATACTGTGGAGGTAGGTGAAAGCGACATGCCTGTCAGGAAATGTTCCCACGACCGCTGGGGGAACCACGATGACGGCTGTGTTGCCCTCTGAAGTAACGTCATCGCCGTTGGTAGCGTCCACGACTTGCTCGTCGACCACCCTGAAGATCACCGAGTCTGCAGGCATGTTGTACTGTTGATCGGGCAGCTTCTTTACGAGCCCCATGAAGCTTTGGAAGTCGCGATTCTTTTTGATATCGCTGTAAGGGAAGGAATACGATGACTCCGCGAGCTGCGCGCCATTGGGGTAGACGAGATATATAGTGAACGGGTCTGTCGGTCTGGGTTCGGCGGGTTTGGTTACAACAAGGCCGGCGGGGCTGTAGAAATATACAACCACGAAGACAGCCAAAGCTCCACCCGCTTTAACGAATGTCCCGACACTAACATTCAGCACTCCCGGGATCATTGAAGCAAACGCGGCACAAGCCAGTGCCAGCACGATCCGAAACGTGGTGTACTGAGAGGGCGTGGGATTCGGGATCTTGATTGCTATCACCAACATCGTGGACACAAAGATTACGCCGGCCGCCACTGCGACAATCTTTTCCCACTCTATCGGGCGTGGCATAACAACCTCCGTAAAGTCAAAGCGGTATGTGCCTGCCTCGGCGTCAACCGTTACTCGTTTGTTTACACTTCCCACGGTCGCTTTGATGTCTATCGCGTGAATCTGGGCGGAAAACTGTAACCTGACCGGCGAGTCGAGGCTCCCCTTGGTAGTGGCTTCGGCAACTAACTCGCCACCCACGAAGGCCTGCACAGTTGCACCCGGTATGGCAGTGCCATTTTTGTCAAAAACGAAAACGCTGATGGCGTGCTCAGTGAGATCGGACATGGAAAACTCCCTTGAGCAAATCCAGTTCGCTCGGGGCCGGATACCTACCCAAGTGTTCAGCAGCAGATCCTTACCGTCCCTGCCGCTGTCTTGCACTCGATGCATGCACCCTTGCCGCTCCGGCTCTCTCCGGTCTGAGGGCAGCGCACTGTGCATTGTTCGTCGCAGGTGGCCCCCCTATGGAGTATGTCCGCGTGAACGTAGGTGTCGCTCCTCTGCCAGACTCTCAGGGCGGTGGGTGCAATGGTTTGGGCCATGACTTCGACCCACTGCTGAGCCTTGTGAAAAAACACTTCGAAGAACAAGGTTACGGGAGTATCTGCCGGGACGTCGAACTCCGTCAGGGGAATTGTCTGAGTGTCGGTCCCCATCGGAAGCTGGTCTGTTCGAAATTGCAACTTAATCTCCACGGGATTCATCATCTCCACGGGAATCCTCCTATCTGCCCCATGCAGTAGAACTAACAAGTCAATCCAATCCTTGAGTTGGCCGCGCGCAGTCTCTCTGTTAACCGAGTCCTGTTCCTGGTGTGCAATGAACTTATTCCGGAACGTATAGACAGAGGTTAGTAAATCGAGCAGCTTTTGGTCTTTAGCGGTCCCAAAACACCGTCGCAGCGCCAAAAAAAGGGGTGCGGAAGCCGTGCTTGCCAACCCGGTCTCCAGGGCAAACCGAAGATGCCCCATTGGAGAAATCGGTGACCGAAAGACGACCGCACGTTCGAGTTTCTTAATTTCGTTCCCGTAGTATTTCAGCTTGTGTTTGTCTATCGTGCTCAGGTCTGGCGCGAAGAAGTCCTGCTGCTCTACCCTCACGCTCGGCACGAGCGGTGCGAGGCGCTCAACTAACAGAGCATTGCTGGCATCCTCTAACGGCCCAATCAGGGGAGTAAAGGCGGGCGCGAAGGACAAGTTTTCCTTATTCTCGGTAAGTCGGAATAGCATCACCGCGTGGCTCACACTATCCCGGTATCGGGAGGGCAGGCTTTCGAGCGTGCTGGGCGAGATGAACTCACCCAACTTGAGGTCCGACCACTCCTCAACCTTGGTGAAGAGTCCAAGCTGTGCGGTACTCGCCTCCGCGAGCAGTTCCGACAGCGCCGGCTGACATAGCGAGACCAAATCTGCGAACATGTTCGAACTTAGTACTTCGAAAGATAGTTGCGGGACGTAGACGTAAGTCCAATTTGTCTTCTTGGAGCTGGCCGCTTTGCACCATGCGACCGCCGCGCGCGCCTGCGCCGGAACCTCTTTGTCCTCCCGCCCTTTGGTTTCCACCAGGTAGTGGTTGCCGTCGCTCGTTCGAACGAAAAAATCGGGTGTATAGAAGGCAAGCCTCGAACCCGAAGCCAGGTAGTCAACGCGGAGGGCCTGGGGACCTGCGTTCTTGGCAAATGCGGCCACGTCCGAGGCCGAGGTCGCGAACTTTGCGAATGCCACCTCCAACTGGCGGTTGCAAGGAACCAAGTTGAAGAGTGTCAAGGCGGACGGAACTGCGGGGTGGGTTTCGGAATGGGTGGCCTGGAAAGGCTTCCAGGCACTTAAAGGCATCACCGGCGCAGCCGGTGCTCTCTGCTCTCTTCGAATGATGCGCTCTCGAATCAATGGCACAAATACGGCGCGCACGTGCTCCTGCACGTCCGCGTCGCCCAGGCGATTCGCAAGCTGTGGGTCGTTCAAATCCCGTTTGTCTTCGAAGAGGATCCGCTCGAAAAACTCTTGGATGAGGGGCGCTAGCACCGCATGCATCCCCCGGATGGAACATATCCGCTCAAGCTGCTCCCTGTAGTAGGACACCGCGCCGAACCCACTTTGAAGCAGCGGGATGTAAATCTTCATCTGCTGGACGATCTCGTCGGTCAGCAGAGTCCGGCCCTGGTAGTCGATTTCTGCGGTTACGATTTCTCCTAGCCGGAGCGGTTTCAAGCCTGCTCTGGTAAAGCGGCTGCGGACGTCTTCGATTGTTAGGCTCTTCAGTTCCGGGACGACATGGTACTCCTGCGAAAGCTGAGGAACATTTATCTCTAGGTCGGGAAAGTTAGGTTTCGAGGCATCGGGGTAAATAGTAACCGTTGTGCGGGGAACCTTCTCGACATCAACTACTTCGATTTCCAGTCCCTGCTGGCTCAGTTCTTGCTGGTAGAGGCTTGTGAAGGCCTTGTGATCGACGACCGTCAAGATTTCGTCGACATCACCGGGAGGGGTCATCCGCCGCAGTCCTCTGCCGAGCGTTTGCTCGGGCAGAATGTTCGCCTTCGACGTGTACGGCCGAAGGGGAACGATTGTTGTCACGTTCTTTACATCCCACCCTTCACGCAGCATTAGGACCGAAACGATGCAGTAATGATGAGGGTCGGTGTCGAGTTCACGAGAAAGCCTCCTGAGCGCCCGCAGATCCTCGTCGGAAATTTCCCTGTCGCTCTCCACGAATTCGTAGTGCTCGTTCACGCCTGACCCGACCTTCTTGAGTTTTCCTTTTAGGTTGGTGTGGAGGTTGATGGTGCGTCCGTTAAGTTCTTCAAACAGAGTCGAACTGTTCAGCTCGGCCGTAATTTGATCGGCAGCCTCGGTATCTCTGGTCATCACGAACATCAGCGCCTTCTTGCCGCTCTTGGCCCATTCTTCTCTGGATGCCTTCCAACGCTGGTACCCAAGCAGCAAGTGCCGCCGGTAAACAATCGCGGCGTTGTCACCCGGCTCCTCCTTAAGATCGCTGGCGGCTCCAATAATCGGTGTCTTCACAATGCCCGCGTCGACGGCCTCACCAAGTGGGAAGTCACAGATGATGTGTTGGAAATACTGACCATCGTTGTCCTTTGGAGTGGCCGAAAAATCCAGTTGGGCCGCGATGCCGTCTTGCTGCCCAAAGCGCTTTCGGATGCTCTTGTGGACGAAGTCGATGGCTTCATTCCACGCCGACCCGGGGTCCCAAAGGTGGTGGGCCTCGTCGTTCAGCACCATTACTCGGCGGTGTGAAGTGACCCGCTCACGGAGTGCAGCCCCTGTGTCCAGAGCCTTGGATTTGGACACCGCCGGCCCGGCCCAGTCGTAGGTCTCCGCTTCTCTGGACTTCCGTGAAGGGTCGTACAGGCGGTGGATGTTGGTGAGATAGAGGGTTCCCCCGGTGGCCGCGCCGGTGGCCTCGTCCTGAAGTACCACGTTGAGGTTCCAATCGCCCCGCCACGCCTCCGGGATTAGTGGATCGAGGTCGAAGATGTTCGGTCCGCCCTCCGGCGGCGCGAAGTCCTCTTTCAACCGCTCGAACACCGTAATGTTTGGGGCGATGGCGACAAAGTGCCGGGCCATGGCAGAGTCGCTTTCCCGCAGGGCGTGAAAGTAGCTCCAAACAATAGCAAGGCTCATTACCTTGGTTTTTCCCGAGCCGGTTGCCATCTTGAAGGCGTATTTCCCCCACTGGTCATATTCCGGATTCACGCCCAACGCGGCTGTTTCCGCGTTGGCGCCACCGAACTCCGCCACCATGGATGTCAACCGGTTGATGTCACGGATTTCCAGCAGGAAGATGAAGGTTTCTATGGCTTCTCGCTGGCAGAAATGATAACGGAATGGATAGGTTGAGCCATCACGGGTCTTGGCCAGATGGTCCCGAAGAAACCAGTGCTCCAGAAGCTCCAGGGTTGTATCCGAGGCTCCGGCATACTGGCCGTTCCCGTCAACTCCATCGCGCCATTCCCGGACACCAGCACGCAGGTTCTGGGCCACGGCTAGTGTGCTGGGCCGCCGGCCGTTGCGAACATTGCCTCCCTTTATTCGATGCCTGTTGGGCAGGTCCCACGGGGCGTAAAGCGGTTCGATTGCTTTCGGATTGATGATATCTTCTGCCATCAGATCACCTTGATCGGTACCGTGATGCTTGTGTCACACCCAAACGTATCCACTATTTTTACGCAGGCTGTGTAGCTTCCTGGCTTGTCATATATGTAACCTTGGTCGCTTACAGTTGGCAGGCTGCGGTTCTTGCGCGTCCGATAAGCCTGCCAATGGTGCCTGAACGGCTGGCCTTCTTTGTAATCGAAATCGATCGCCCAAAAGTCGATAAAGTCAAACCCGTGTTTAATGGCCCGTTCCTGAAGCGCTGCAAGCTCCTTGACTGGCACCTCCGCGAGCGATGGCAGAAACCGTGTAAGCTTGATGTCAACGATCGGCTTGCCGTTTGTTTTCCTATGAACTGGTTCCGCTTCAAGCGTGGCGATCTCGAAGAAAGTAACCTCCGTGCGATTCTTCTCCATAATCTCGCGCGGAATGCGAAGCAGGCGAATTTCTACTCCCAGTTCGGCCTCCAGTCGGTGGGCCTCGAGGCGCAGATCCATTTCAAACTCCCAGGCGAGGCAGTTAACGCGCTTGGCTCCGGCCTGCCTAGCTGCCGCTGCGACCTGCGCTAGTTCTTGTCGCGTGAAAATCGAGTCGATACTTGCCACATATACGAATGCTGGTCCCTTCCGACCATGCAGGAGCGGCGACGGGGATGAGGTCAGAGCCTCCGCCTTGTAGAAGCCCAGCACGACCCGGCGATGCTCGTCGTCAGCGCCTTTCAACCTTTCCTGTTGCCACCACTGGCGTTCGTAGCGCCCAAGGTTGTAAACGTCGAACGCTCGGTAGGGCTTCCCCTCACTATGTAGTTGCCGCTGCAACTCAATCATGCGCTTGCGGGAGGTGTGTATTGAGAAACGCCCCAGATCACACCCAATCCACCGTCGCGGGGGTTCTGTGTAAAACGTTTTCTTTTTCTGTCCGTCCTTTTCAACGCGCTTTGTTCTTAAACCCTCAGCCCCCACTAATGTCGTCCCACTGCCGCAAAAGGCGTCGAGCACCAAATCCCCCGGTTTGGATAATGCGTCGATGATTCTGCCGACGAGTTCGAGGGGCTTCTGGGTAGTATAGCCAACGAATTCTGTCTTATCAGCGGGCTGCAGCATCGGAATGCGCCAGACATCGTCGACGGTTTTGTCCTCCGACTCAATGTAGATTACGCCTCCTTCCTCGTCCTTGGCGTTGACGAGCTTTCCTGAATCCTTGTCCCACACACGCTTTAGCTGCTGTACCTTTTGTTCTCGCAATTCCTGCTACGGAGAGAATTTATACTCATCCGAACGGGAGTACCAAAGAATTATGTCGTGGTTTGCCGCAAAACGATTCACGTTCCCCTGCATTTTGTTGTAGTAGTACCAAACAATTTCGTTCTTGAACTCGTGAGGGCCGAACACTTCATTAAGAACGGATCGCAATTGAAAGTTCACATGCCAGTCGCAGTGAACAAGGATGCTCCCAGATTTCGAGAGGAGACCTTTCATCATTAAGAGGCGTTCGTACATCATGTGGAGATACGAATCGACATCTTTCCCCCAGGTATCCCGATACGCAACCATTTCGAGCGTGGACTGCTCTTTTTCGAGGGTCTCCTTTCCGTCTCCGATTGGAACTTCCATGGTAAAGTCAGCGCCAACGTCAAAGGGCGGATCGATGTAGATGAGATCTACCGTGCCCTGGAAGTCCTTTAGCAACGAGGCCATTACGAGCTTGTTGTCGCCCCAAATGAGCATATTGCGAAAGTCGCCGAGCTTCTCGGATTGCTTCCGCAATTCAAATAACGTGGCCTCATCCCGGTCGGCCTCGGCGCGACTGCGAGGCTCGTCAATCGTCTCAATCTTCTGCAGGGGTATCCAGCACCCTGCGATGTCCACTTCGCGGCGGTTGCCGTACTCGTCATACTTGCCCTCCCAAACGAGTTCGGTCCGCATCTGAGCCAGCGGATGCGGATTGTCCGGGCCGTAGCGAAGGGGTTGTGCCGCCGTGATTTCTGGTTTGGTCGTTGCCACAGATCCCTCTCCGGGATTGAGAATTTGACGAGCCGTGGAGCTAGAAGCTATCACACGGTACAGACCAATGGAAAGTCAAGAGCCCGCGCGCCCGCGAGCGATCTTTCGCTGGCCTTGTCGCGATCAACCACGGTACACGTCCAGCAGCCGAAGCGGCTGTTGCCACAACTGGGAGTGCTGGTATTAATTTGGATGGGGCACTCACCGTTGCTGGCGCTGGCGTAAAGCTTGTAGAGGGGGCGATTGTCTCCTCCCCAGGGGTTGGGGTTCTGGAGCAGGTAGGCCCAAACCTCTTCGGTGGAGAGGAATTCAATGGGATTCGAAACCCAGACGCGCGGCAAGTCAGGATGCCGCCGCAAGCCGTTGCGCGTTTCACGGGCCGCCATGGTTTGGGCGCGGGTGGAGCTTTCGGCGCGGCGCGAGCCGAGGTGCAGGATGGCCTCTCCCCAAGCTTTGATCTCCTGAAACATCCTTGCTCCTGTCGCGGGGAGTATACACCCGCAGCTTATATTTTCAAGTAATGTCTTTAGGATATCATCAGTGGGGCGCGCCGCGAAAGAAGGCGGCTTGGCCATCACGGTCAGGGCAGTCCTGACCGGGGGCGAAACCTACGGAAGGAGAAAGCATGGGCTATTTCGGGCCGGGGTGGGGCCGGGGCGGCAAAGGGTCAATCTGGTTGCCGACGGATTGGGTGGCCCTGAGGGGAGACCGAGCGGAGTTCGATCCCCAAAAAGGGGGGGGCCTGAGGTCCCCGTAGTCGAGCGCGCGCCGATGAATGAGGGGGGAATTTCCTCTCCAGTAATCGACAAAATGTCCGAATAGTGCGAAGAAGTGAACGCGGCGGTGCTTTTTGCGACCCTCTGCACAATTGGGCCCATGGACGGGGAGCAGAATAGGATTTAGGATTCAGGATTTAGGAGTTAGGAGGCAGAAGGGGGGCGGGCGGAGGCGTTAGCGGCACCCTTCACGTTCACATCATGGGCGAAACGCAAGCCGGGGAATGGCTCGCCGGTACGCTCGATGGCGCTGTTAACCGTGGCGTGCATCCCACGGCTACTAGCTCGCAGAGAGGCGCGCCAGTGGGTCACTTAGGCGACAAATGCTTTGATGCGCACCCTTGTTTTGAATAGCAAGGAATTGCGAAGCGGCCTCCTAAAGGCTTACCGATGCCGTTCGGCTGGCCTCACAGAGGATGAATGGCGCGCCATGATGGGTCTCGGCAATTAGAAGCGGCGACAAGGCGGGGGGGAAGACCTGCGAAGGCGAGATTAAGACGGGCCGCGAGAGCAGATCGGAACCGTCGCGGTAGCTGAGTTGGTCTTTGGAATAGAGGTTGCGCCTCCCGCTTGGGGTTGGCGCTTTCGTGTCTTTAGCCTCACGCTGCGACAATAACCCTGCACTAGAAATTTTGCGACACGATCCCTGCGCAAGTTGCGCCAAGAACCCTGAACTTCTACAAACTTGGTGCTGGAGGGGGGAGTTGAACCCCCATGCCGGGTGACCGGCGGCAGATTTTGAGTCTGCTGCGTCTGCCAATTCCGCCACTCCAGCGCAATCGGGAATATTAATTTAGCACGCGCCGCAATTTCGCTCAACACTGTTATTTCTTCCTATACCGCTCTTGCTATCTTTGGGCAAATTGAATCAAGATTAGGCGGCAGTAAGTTTGCGCTGGGTATTGGTAGGCAACGCCTGCCGGAGCATCAAGGCGTCCCTGGCCCCGCTGTGGGAGAGGACGTCACCACCCGATTCAGTATGTCCGAAGCCTTCTGCTGCTTGACCCGGTTCATCTTTTCGACTTCCGCCAATTCCCTCTGGCCCTCCGGCGATTGGCCGGCCCGAATCAAGGTCTTGCCCAGCCAGTAGTGCGCCTCCACGCTATCCGGCAGCCGCACCACGGCCAGGCGCAAATAGTGGATGGATGGTTGATACTGGCCGGTGTCTGCCAGGACACGTCCCATGCCCAGATCGGCCTCGCCGCTGGAAGGGTTCAAACGCAGGGCTACGCGGAAATACTTCTCGGCCAGCTCGAATTGCCGGTTCCGGAGCGCCACATCTCCCAGGTAAAAATAGGACGGTGCAAAGTTGGGAGCGATGCGAGTCTCCGCCTCCAGCGGTTCCACGGCCTCAGCGTAACGTTTCCATCTCCAATACAGGTAGCCGAGCATGAAGTGCAATTCCGGCATTTGCGGTGAAGCCGCGATGGCCTGCTTGAATTCTTCTTCGGCCTTCTGGGGCTGGTCGGCCGTGTCGTAAGCCTCACCGAGTATTTCGTGGACATAAAGGGAGTCGGGGTGAGTTTTGAGCAGCTTCGTGGCTGCCTCAAGGGACTTCGCCGGCTCACCGGCGTTGTGGTAGTCCTTGGAGAGGATGAACAAAACTCTTTCGTCGTCAGGGCGCGACCGGCGCACCACCTCCAGCTCACCAATCGAGCGCTGCCACTGCTTGAGATCAAAGTAACAGACCCCCAGCAGATACTGGGCGTCGACCGTGTGCTGCGGATCAGCGCTCCCCCGCTCGAGAGGGGAGAGGGCCGCTTGGGAGTCCCCCGCTTTGAACAACGCCAGGCCAAGGTTAAAGCTGATGGTGGCATCGCCCGGCCTGAGGTCATGGGCCTTTCGAAAGGCTTCCGCCGCCTCGCGGAATTGGTCCTTCTGGAAATAAAGGGCGGCCAGATTGTTGTAACCGTCCGCGGATTTAGGATCAAGCGCGAGCCCGAGGCGGTATTCCTGCTCGGCTTCCTCGACCTTACCACCTTGGGCGAGCTGGCTGGCGCGCGCGAAGTGCTGGGCAGCGGAATCGGTGGACGATCCGAAGGCAGCCCCCATCGCGACCAGGATGAGTACCAGCAACCTTGCAACTCGCAGGGCGGACTTTGCTTCGCCTGCTCCGGCGTTCATAGCGCGAGTTTAGCATGTTGGCGACGGCGCCGCAAAGCGCCGCTGCGTGTTCGTCGTGACGCATTTTGATCCGGAGGAGCCTCAATTCAATTGCTGAGCAGATGCGAAGTGGCACTACGGCGCTTTTCCGATCTTATTGTTGACAAACCATGAAAGACCATGAATCCCTACGTATGCCCACGACACTTTTTGGGGAGGTTCCTACCGTTATGCGACAATTTGTCTAAATCACTAGACTGGCTTAGGGAAGCGCCGCACTTAGGGGTGAACCGGCGGAGGATTTCCTAAAACGGGGTGGCAATTCGTTGACGGTACATGGGCTAGTTGCTTTCCAGAGGGCTGTACCATGAAAATGCGGTTTGATCTTGATTTTTTTCTTGACAGACTAATTGCTTTATACTATAACGGCCTGCGGTTGTAACTCATAATTGCCATTTTGTCTGACCAACGCACTGGCGCAACCACGTGTCAGACTTGCGGGAGCCCGCAACGGGTTTCCCTTGTTCTCTCTTCCGTCGGGTTCGGTCATTCAGCATAGTCAAGGCCAGGTTTGTAGAAATACAGACACAATGGAGCCACGCAGGCTTGACCTGCAAAGCTCAAGGGAGAGGACATGAAAAACAGGTTTCTAGTATTGCTAACGTTAGGTGCATGTCTGTTTTGTGTTCTGGGCCCGGCTGCACGCCCAGCGCACGGCCAGGCAGCAATTACGGGGGAGATTACAGGAACGGTAACCGATCAAACCGGCGCAGTGATACCCGGCGCCGACATTACCGTTACGGAAGTCGCGACCGGAATCAAGCACACCACAAAATCCGACTCGGTGGGCCGCTATGAAGTCCTGGCCCTCCCCTCCAACGAAGCCCGTGTGAACGTGTCGGTGTCGAAAGAGGGCTTCCAGACCTTTGTCTCTCAGGACGTGGTGATTGACCCCAGTACTCACGTCCAGGTGAACGCCATTCTCCAGGTGGGCACGGGCACGACGGAAGTGACCGTGACCGCCACCGCCGTCCAGGTCAACACCCAGACCGGCGAATCGAGCGGCGTTATTGCCGGCGACGAAGTATCTGAACTTCAGTTGAACGGCCGTGACTTCCGGGATCTCGCCGCCCTGATTCCCGGCATCAATGACATGAACGCCGGACATGGCGCGGTGGGCGTTGGATTCACCAGCGAGCAAGCCCTGAGCGTCAACGGGCTCGATCAGTATCAGAACATGTTCACCACCGATGGCGCCTACAACATGAACACGGGCAGCATGCAGGGTGAAAATGTTCTCCAGCCCATCGACTCCATTTCCGAGTTCAAAGTCATCAAGGACAACTACAGCGCCAAGTATGGTTGGTTGGGCGGGGCGCAATTCATGGCGACCACGAAATCCGGCACGAAGGAATGGCACGGCAACGCCTACGACTACCTCCGCAATGACTATGTGGACGCCAACAACTGGTTCAACAATTCCTCTGGCGCGCCCCTCTCCAGCCTGCGGCAGAACATCTTCGGCGGCAGCTTCGGTGGCCCTGTTTACATTCCGGGACACTACAACACCGACAAGTCAAAAACCTTCTTCTTCACCAACGAAGAATTCCGCATTCGCCACGGTGGCTTGTCGAACACGGGCGAGATCATCACTCAGCCCATGCGCAACGGCGACTTCAGCGCCGATCCCACGCTGTTTGGTATTAACAAAAACGGTCTGAGTCTGGATTCCGCCTCCGCGGCCATTCTGGCCTCGGAGTACCCCGGCGTGAATTGCTTGTCCGCCAGCGGTAAGAATGGTGCGAATTTCGACACTCTAAACACCAATTGTTTTGATTCCAACTCGGTGGCGATGATGGGTCACTTCTGGCCCATTCTTCCCAACGTTCCCTCGAATCCGGGCCAAAACTACATTGACACCGGCGCCGAGATCAACGACGGCCAGGACTACACGGAGCGCATCGACCATCGCTTCAACGACAAGTGGACGTTGCTGGCGCGCGTGTCGTACGAAACCGCCACGGATTCTTTCCCTTACCTGTCCTGGGCTTCCAATCCCGAACCCTCTGAAACGAACTACTTTAAACAGACGGGTTGGAACAACGTGCTCCAAGTGACGACCAACATCAACCCCACCACCATTAACCAACTGACCTTCACGCAAACCGATGACAAGCCGCGGCTGGGCATTAGCGGGGCGGCATATCGCACGGGGTTGACTCTGACCACCAACATGCCCTATGGGTTGTCGGCTGACCTGACCAATCGTGCCCCTGACATCGGCTTTTCCGAGGGCTGGGCTGGCACCGGTAACGGCGGACTTCCCATTAACGCCAGCGACCAGGAGAACGTGTTGTCCGAAGATTTCACCAAGATCAAGGGCGCACACACCTTGCAAGCCGGCCTGATGATGATCTGGGGCATCAAGCGCCAGAGTAACTTTGCCACCACCGAGGGCAGCTATTCGTTCTCGGGCGTGCACTCCGGCGACCCCATCGCCGACTTCCTGCTGGGCCTCGACTCCTCTTTCAGCCAGAACAACATCCGGCTGCGCGGCTCCTTCCGGTACGTTCAGAACGAGAACTACTTCCAGGATGACTGGAAAGTGAGCCGCAAGCTCACCGTCAACATCGGGATCCGTTCGGCGTATTACTCGCCCGACACCGAGCAGGGCAACGGGGTCAGCGATTTTGACCCCGCCCTATACGACCCGAGCCAGGCCCCCGAGGTTCTCCCCAACGGCTTGTTACTCTCCAACTCCGCGAACGTGCCGGTTACTGCCACGGGGGCGGTGGCGAACCTGCTGGACGGAATTGTTTTCCCCTCCGACTTCGTCCCCACTTCCCGCTTTCCTCTCGCCGTTCCCACCAAGTCTGTCAACGTGCCGAATGGGATCTTTACCACCAGCGTACACTTTGCCCCGCGGCTGGGCATTGCCTACGATCCCTGGGGCAATGGCAAGACGGCGATACGGGGCGGCTGGGGAGTTAGTTACGGCCGCATTCCCTTCGCCCTTTACAACGGCGATCTGAGCAATCCGGGCTTCACGGAAGGCACCACACTCCTCAACGGTACGGTGACCAATCCGAGCTTGGGTGCACCGGGAGCGCTATCGGCGTTCGGTATTAGTACCGTCGGGAGCCCCAACTCCACCTTCAACCCTCAGCAGACGCAGACTTATAGTGTGACCGTGGAGCGGGAAATTGTTCCCGGCGGGGTGTTCAATCTCGCCTACGTCGGCAGCCATACGAATAACTACACCCTTGGTTACGATCACAATTGGCCGCTTCCCGTGAGTGCTCCCAGCGTGGCAGGTTGCACACTATCGGCGGGAGAGAGCTACGGACAAGGCGGGTTCCAATTTGATCCTTGTCTAAACATAGGTTCGGGGACCGTCGGCGGGGTTACCACCTCTGTCTCAGCCACGTACACGCGCCCCATTCCCATGTATAACGGGATCAGCGGCCAAGGCCAATCGGCCGCTGCCTGGCCCGCCATGGCTAATTACCATTCGCTTCAGGCCGGGTTCCGCTATGTGACGCACAAGGGTCTGACCCTGACCGCTGCGTACACGTGGGCGCACGCTCTGACCAACGATATAGGCCCGCAGGATCCGTATATTGATTTCGCCAACCCGAGGCAGGATTACGGACAACCGGGCTTTGGCAATCACCAGGTGTTCAACGCCAGCTACATCTGGAAAATGCCCTTCCTTACCCATCGTAAGGACTTCGTCGGTTCGGCGTTCGGCAACTGGACGTTCTCGGGAATCACTACCGCCGTGAGCGGCACCCCGAGCAGCGTCGGGTTGAGTACGGGGACGAACGGGCTGGCAGGTGTTCCCAACTGTGTGGCCTCTACCTCCGGGCCGGGAACCCACGAAGAGTTCTTCAACACCGCTGCCTTCGTGGCTCCGGCGTACGGCTTCTATGGCAACTGCGCTTACGGAAACGTCATTGGGCCTCCACTGCAAGTGTGGAACTGGGCTCTTTACAAGACGTTTCCGATCAAAGAACGGCTCAAGATTCAGTTGAGGTTTGAGGCGTTCAATGTCTTCAACCATCCGAACTTCCAGGGTCTGGATGAGGGTGTGGGTGATACCAACTTCGGACGAACCACCAGCACCGCCGACCCGAGACAACTCGAAGGCGCCTTGAGAATATCGTTCTAAGCGGCGCTTAAGCAGGATAGACCCGCGGTGTGTTGAGCAAATCCCCTGGCCGCAGCAGTCGCGGCCAGGGGCTGCGGGATTCAAACCCCCACCCCACCCGCCGCATTTCCCCCGACGTTGTAGCGCGGACCTGCTGTACAAGGTCCGCGGCTCTTGAGCCGGAATTACGCCATGGTTTAAGACCCCGCACGCGTATCAAACCCGTAGCGCGGACCTGCGGTACAAGGTCCGCGGCTTTTAGGCAAGCATGCGGGAATATGCAGGGGTTACCAGGAACGGATCTGCGGACTGCGCATCGATCGCGTTCCGCTTCCCTTTGATGCGCATACGCGCATTTGAAGCCCAAAAACCGCGGACCTTGAACTGCAGGTCCGCGCTACGAGTTCGGTGCGCGCGGGGATTCAAACCTCATTGTGTAATTCCGGATGAAAAGCCGCGGACCTTGAACCGCAGGTCCGCGCTACGCCCTCCATATACACACGGGGATTTGAACCGGATTGCGTTATTGCCGATGAAAACTGCGCCGGCCATTTCTGTACGACCGATTTATCTTTGTAACGGTGAAATTGTTGCCGTGCAGGACGAGCAGGTTGTAGCGCGGACCTGCGGTACAAGGTCCGCGGCTTTTGAGCTGGAATTACGCCATGGCTTAAAACCCCGCACGCGTATCAACCACGTAGCGCGGACCTGCTGTACAAGGTCCGCGGCTTTTAGGCCGGAACTACGCAATGGTCTAAAACCCCGCACGCGTCTCAAACCCGTAGCGCGGACCTGCGGTACAAGGTCCGCGGCTCTTAGGCCGGAATTACGCAATGGCTTAAAACCCCGCACGCGCACCGAACACGTAGCGCGGACCTGCTTCCCAAGGTCCGCGGCTTTACTGGAAGCGGCTTTTTTGGGCTTCAAATGCGCGTATGCGCATCAAAGGGAAGCGGAACGCGATCGATGCGCAGTCCGCAGAACCGTTCTTGCTCCTCCCCGCTAACCCCTGCATATTCCCGCATGCTTGACCACTTCCAGTCCTCGGGTTTCCGCACTAATCCCCGGCGGACAGGATTCAAATGGATGTATTCGACCTTCTCGTGATACTCCCGCACGGTGCGCAGCGCCCGATCGAAAAAGCGTTCTTGCCATAGCTCTCCAGCCTCTCTCCGTCGGACGTTGATGCTAATCATCGCACTCGTCTTCACCGACTTCACCGCGGTCGAAATGGTCAGAGGATAGGGGGTATGGATAATGGCGTGCCAGTGATCGGGCAGGAAGACCCACGCCGTCAGTAAAAAGCCGTGTTTCCTCCGCATGCGGGTCACGGAGCTCGCCAAGCGGGCAAAATCGTTCTCTTCCAACCGCGCCCTGCATGGCAACAATTTTACCGTCACAAAGATAAATCGGTCGCAGAGAAAGGGTCGGCGCAGACGCGACATGGCCATAATTTACGCGCCTGCCTAGCGGCGTGCAAGGCCTAAAAGCCGCGGACCTTGAACCGCAGGTCCGCGCTACGCCTTCCATGTACACACGGGGATTTGAACCGGATTGCGTTATTGCCGATGAAAAGCCGCGGACCTTGAACCGCAGGTCCGCGCTACGCCTTCCATGTACACACGGGGATTTGAACCGGATTGCGTTATTGCCGATGAAAGGCCGCGGACCTTGAACCGCAGGTCCGCGCTACGCCTTCCATGTACACACGGGGATCTGGGCCGGATCGCGTTATTGCCGATGAAAGGCCGCGGACCTTGAACCGCAGGTCCGCGCTACGCCTTCCATGTACACACGGGGATTTGAACCGGATTGCGTAATTCCGGATGAAAAGCCGCGGACCTTGGGAAGCAGGTCCGCGCTACGTGTTCGTACGAGTTCGATCCGCGCTACCCCTTCTGATGAAATCAGGGGCGGCTGGCCTGCCGCGAGAGGCGCTCGTAGGCCTCGCGATAGCCGCGGCCTTGCGGGTTGATTTCGTAAGCCGCGCGATATTCCTGCAACGCTTCGGAAAGGTTCCCCTTCCGCTCGAGCCCGACGCCCAGAGAGTAATGGGCCTGTCCGTTCTTGGGGTTCAGGCGCACCGCCTCGCGCTCTTCCGCGATCGCCCCATCCCGATCGCCCTTTTCCCAAAGCGCCGCTCCCAGCAGGCCGTGGGCATTGTCCAGATTGGGGTTCAGACGCAGCGCCGCACGTTCTTCCGCAATCACCCCATCCCAATCACCCTTCGAGGTTAGCGCTCTGCCCAGTTCCCGGTGGGCAAAGTCATCATCCGGGTTCAGCCGCAGGGCTGCGCGGAATTCGGCAATCGCCCCATCCGCATCGCCTTTCCGTCCCAGCGCCTGGGCCAACACATTGTGGGCGTACTCATTGTTCGGGTTCAAGCGCACCGCCTCGCGCTCCTCGGCGATGGCGCCATCCCAATCACTTTTATTCCACAGCGCCGCTCCCAGGGTGGAGTGCAACGTGTCATCGTCGGGATTCAACCGCAGCGCCTCACGGTATTCCGCGATCGCTCCGTCCATGTCGCCTTTCTTGCTGAGCGCCGTCGCGAGTTTGAAGTGCGTCGTTCCGCTGGGGGGACCCAGGCGCAGCGATTCTCGATACTCGGTGATCGCTGCATCCCAATCACCTTGGCGCGCCAGCGCCACACCCAGGGAAAAGTGGGCAAAGGCATTATTGGGGTCGATTTCGAGCGCCTTTTCAAACTCCCTCCCGGCCTCCTCGAGGCGCCCTTTGCTGGCTAGAGCCAGGCCCAGGTGGGTGTGGAGATCTTCGGACTCGGGATAGTGCTGCAAGCCTTTCTCGAAATTGAGGATCGCCTCGTCGGGCCGCCCCGCCGACAGCAGGGCGCCCCCCAAATTGTCGTAACTGGTGTAGTATTGCGGGTTCAACTCCAGCGCTTTCTCAAACTCGGGGATGGCTTCCGCAAATCGGCCTTTCTGGGCTAGAGCGGCGCCCAGGTTGTTGTGACCGCGGGCATTATCGGGATCCACCGCGAGGAGTCCTTGCCACTCCACGATCGCCGCGTCGTATTGGCCCTTGTCCATCAGTTCCGCCGCACGGTCGAATTGCTTGTACACGTCCACGGCGGGGGTGCGAATGGCCATGATGCCGTCGGGGGGAATGTTCACGAACTCGGGAATGTTAACCGCGCGATTGGCGGCCGTGGAATGGTCAATCAGGATGGCGGGGCTGTCATTGCCCTGCTCGTCGATGTGGGTGAGATACATCTGGGTGTAAGGCGAGCGGGCCTTGGAGGAAAAGACCAACCACCGCCCGTTCGGCGAAAAACTGTGCCAGGAGTTCATGAGCGGCGTATTGCAGCGCATCCGCCGGGCCTGGCCGCCCTGGGCCGGCACGATGTAAAGCTGGCCGTCCGGACGCATCAACTGGCCGTTGTGACACTCGACGAAAACGATCCAGCGGCCGTCCGGCGAGACTTTGGGAAACGTGTTGCTCACGCCATTGGCGGAAGCGCCGGCGATCGCCTGCGCCTGGCCCCCTTGGCCCCCGTTGAAGGGAACGCGGTAGAGGTCGTACTGAATCTGCACCTCGAGCGGATCGTTGGCGTACTCAGCCAATTTCCCGCCGGGTGGATAGGGTGGCTTGGCTTCCGCCCGGGCGAAGACGATGTAGCTGCCGTCCGGGCTCCAGACGCCGTCGGTTTGTACAAAGCGGGGATCGTCGGCGCCCGGCAAGGGTTCCCGCCGGCCGGTATCCCGGCCATACCAGGCCAGAATTCCACGGGTCGGATAAAACACCTGGAGAAAGCGATAGTTCTTGAAATTGACCACGTAGTAGTTGCTTTGGGTAGACCGTTCGGCGGAGTTGACCGTGGTGACCACATACTTCCCGTCGGGTGAAACCTGCGACATAAACCCCACCCGGTTCAGGCCGACCTGCCGGTCGTATGACGGATTCCAGGTGATCATGTCGCGGGTGTTGATGGTCATGTACGGCTGGATGGGGACGATCGCGTAGAGCCCCTTGTCGTTCGCGGGGCCGTCCATATCCATCCCCATGGTGGTGCCATCCCGCGAGAAAGAATGGCAATTGGCGCAGGTGTGCATGTCCCGCAGAACCACCCGGCTCTCTAATTTACTGAGGTCGCGCAGCCGCCACTGGATGAGCGGAATCGCCTTGGGATCCAGAGGCTTGATGAGCCCCTTTTCCGCTCCGGAAACCAAAGGCATCAGGGGCACGTCGCGATAAAAGATGGGCGCGCCGACTGGGTCCTTCGAGGTGCTGAGGGTCACGCGGCCGCCCGACACCGCATGCTTCGAGTCATGGTCGTTGAACCCGCTGATGGTCACGACCGCGGGACTGGCCACCGAGTGTTTTTTGATCGCCTCCCAGACCTCGGGGGCGGGAATCCAGGTGTGCGCCGCAGCCTGCTCCGGCGTGAGCTTGGGCAATTCGTTGGTCGCAGAGACGCAGCGCGGGTCGATTTCGCCGATGGCGAGCGGCTCCCCGGCGGATGGCACATGCATTGCCGCTGAGCCATCGCCGAAAGCGATGTCGATCCGCCAGCGCGTGGCATTCTCCGCGGCGTCGCGCCACATGAAAGTGGGTGGGGTAATCTCGGGCGGGAAAATCGATTCGTCCAGGGGATAGTCAATCGTGATCGCTTGCCGGTGCGCCGCCGAAGGGGCTGGCCCCCGCTTCGGTTGCGCGGCGGCGCGCTCGCCGAGGGTTGACACCGCCGCGATGATGGCGCCCAGCACGAGCAGGCCGACCGCGGTGCGATTCAGAAAGGGCATCATCTTGCCCGCGCTCCGGGGCGACAGCAATGCGCGCGCTGTTGTGGCGCCGCGAACCAACGGGTTTGAACTCTCCGATGGCATCTGAATCCAGAACGAAAACACTTTCGCACGGATTTCCGCTTGGCTTCCCTGCCCTCGTCGATTTTACACCTAAGCGCCTCGGTTGAAACGGGTTTTTTGTCCGTTTCAACAGCCTCGTGGTCCCGGACCTCGAAGAGGTCCAATGTCATTAGCCGTGGGTGAAACCCACGGAAACGGTGTCCCCGACGAATTACCAACCCCAAGGGGGTTGAACGTGTTTGGCGCCGAGTTTATGGGAACAATGTTCGACCCCTTCCGGGTCGGAAACTCTATTTGTTGCAGGGTTCCTATCCGTGGGTTTCACCCACGGCTAATGATATTGTTCCCCTTCGAGGACCTCAGTAATCGCCACGCTCATATGCGGCCCTGCCGCGACGAATAGCGCGGAGCTCGGCCGGCGTGGGCGTCTCCTCTGGGAATTGCCGAACTGCGATATACGTGCGGAGCGCTTCCAGGATGAGTTCGGAGCGAGTCCGCTGTTCGGCGCGCATAGTTCTTTCGACCTGTTCCAACATCTCCGGCGGGAGTGATATCGTGATGTTTCGACGTGCTCTCATGGGAATTCGGTATTAACTAATTTGATCCTCGCTCGCTAGAATAGCAAATGGGATGACGTTGTCAAGCCACCCTTTACGGCTGTCCTTGCACCGCTTCGTGCGCCTGCCGCAACAGCTCTTCACGCTCGGAGTATTCGGCCGCATGATACTTCTGGAAGGTCGCCAGGGCGGCCTTCGCCTTCTCTTCCTGGCCTAGCCGGGTATAAGCGTGGGCGAGTTGAAAATACGCCTCCGGAAACTCCGCCTGGAGGGCCACGGCATTTTCGAGTTCGCTCCGCGCGCCGGCATAGTCCTTCTCCCGCATCAGCAGACGCCCAAGCTGATAGTGCGCCAGCGCATAGGACGGACTGAGTTGGATGCTCTTTTCAAGCTCCTTTTGGGCCTCGGTGTATTGTCCAGTGGATTCCTCATTGGAGATCAGGAACATCCCCAAAAAGCAGTGGTAATAAGGGTTGCGCGGTTGTAACTCCAGGGCATGCCTCAGGTCTTTATCCGCGTCGTCCAGCTTGGATTGAGAAAACTCGGTAAGCGCCAAGAGGAAGATCGCCCGGTCATCGTCGGGCTGCAAGGCCAGCGCGCGCTTCACGAACTGGGCGCTGGCGGCAAAATCGTCGGCAGCGAAATAGCTAACAGCGATGCTATAGGGGATTTCCGGGGAATCCGGCGCCAGCCGCTGCGCCTTCTCCAGGATGGCCACCGCCTTTTGTTGATAGCCGTATTTCTGCTCATAGCGAGCCTCGGCCAGCAGGTAGGCGGGATTGTCGGGAGCTAATTGGACGGCGCGGGCGATTTCCGCCAATGCCTCCTCCTTGCGGTCGGCAAGAACGTCCGCGGCGGCCAGCAGGCGGTGGTATTCCGGTATCTCTCCGGCGGCTTGCGACACGGCGCCGAGAGCCGCCAGCGCCTCGGGGGCGTTTCTCTGCTGCACGTACGCCGCCGCCAGGGGGAGAACAATTTCGGGCTGGTTCGGCATCAGGTGATTGGCCACCTGGAGAGGTCCAATCGCCTGCTCGGCCAGGCCGTGCTCGAGGAAACATTCGCCCAGCCCGAGCTGGAAAGGGACCGAGTCCGGAAATTGCCGGCGGTAAGCAGCCGCCCATTGTAGCGCCCGGTCGCGCTGCCGGGATTCCAAGTAGGCTCGGACCAGGTTCAGCGAAATGTCCGGGCTGGGAGGGCCGGCGCGGCTGGCCCTTTCCAGGTAAGTGACGGCCTGCCCTGCCTTCCCTTCGTCGATCAGCAGGACGCCGAGATTGTAAAGCGTGTTGACCGATTGCGGGCCAAGCTCGAGCGAGCGGCGAAGATAGCCTTCGGCTTCCGCCGGGCGTCCGAGCTTGAGCGTGGTCACGCCGAGATAGAAGTAAGCCTGCGCCGAGGAGGGATGGAGCTTAATGGCCTCGCGCAGCTTGCCCTCCGCTTCCTGGTACCGCTTCTGCTGTATGAGCTGAACCGCCTCCTGGAGGCTATCGGCGGGCGGCGCACTCGTCGCGCCGGCTTGCGGGGCCGGGTACGGGAAGGATCGAAAGGCCGAGGGGAAGAGCAGGCTCAAGCCAAGCAAGCACCGCACCAGGGGAGTCAGCACTCTCATTTTTCGATTGCAGCTTCGCCTTTCGGAAAAAATCATAAGCCAGCCACCCGAGCGCGTCAAGCGGGCGGGGCCGTGGCACGGCCATCCTGGCCGTGTCTGCTCACGGGCGGGACGCCCGTGCCGCTTCTGCGCACGTGGCATGGGCATCTTGCCCATGCCGGGTTCACGGGCAGGACGCCCGTGCCACTTCGAAATTAGTCACTACCCTATTCTCAAACGATTCCAACCGGTGTACAATCCTGTGCCCGAGAGGGTTCCCAAAGGGGAATCCCGAGATGATACGTAGCCCCACATAGTACGAGGGTACTATTGCGAAGGTACTACAGTCAGTCCACAATACCAATCGGGAGTTTGTGGGCCGGTTGCTTGGCTAAAGATATTCGGTGCGTGGCGATCGACCAACGGATAGTGGGTCGCCGGCGCACCGAAGGTACGGACGCTCTAAGGGAGGGCGCCCCCATCGTGAAGCGAAACGTAACAGCGGGATTCACGCTCATTGAAATCCTCGTGGTGCTGGCCATCGCCAGTGTCTTGACGGTGATTGCGATCCCCATCGTCGGGAACGCCATGAAAAGCTATCGGCTGATGGCCGCCGTGTCCTCGGCCACCGGGGCCATCCAGTCGACTCGCTACGCGGCGATCATGCATGGGTATCCGGGCCTTGGCACCCCCGGCTATGGGTACGAAATCACTTTTACTCCTGCCACGAATTCGTATCAGGTCTATGCCATGATCCCGCCGGCAATCACTTACACTCCTGTCGGCACGGCGGTTCCGATTTCCCGGCTGGGGGATGTAACCATAAGCCGGACAGTAACTTATCAGTTCAGCGCGGGAGGGACGGTCACGGAAACCTCAGTTTCCCCTACGATGTGGTTTCAGATTTACGATTGCGCGTCCCCGCCCTGTCCGGCTGGGCAGTCGAATACCATTACGGTTTCGGGGGTTGGAAATGTCTCAGTCGGTACACCCTAGGAACGCGGATGCGGAAAAGGGCTTCTCGTTGCTGGAAGTGGTGGTGGCGATTTTGGTTCTTACCATCGGCCTGATGTCCGCCGCCATGCTGATGGCGAATGTCTACAAGTTTACGGTGCGCTCCCGATATGTGGGGATGGCGACGCAGCTTGCCTCGGAGGAACTCGAGGACCTGAATCGTTGGCCCGCCCCGCTCGTCAATGGCATACCTAACCCGGATCCCCACATTGCGGTTCCGCTGGGCTCGAACACTTGTGGGATTCCCGGCGCAATTTGCGTTGGCAGCTTGCTCCAGGATTGTAACTCGACGTCCACCCCCATCGCGTGCGGCAACAACGCCAATGTCTCTTACTTTGATACCGTTTCTCTATCCACCCAGAATGGCACTATGAGCGAAACTTACGAAATGCCTTGTACCGGTGCCCCCGCCGGGACCGGCAATTTCCTTACGATATCTTATAGCCCGCAGGGGCTGACCCCCAATTCCCTCCAAAATCCCGCCCTATGCAATGTCAGTCCTCCCAGCGTGGGGATGACATTTGACCGGCGGTGGGTGATTGAGCAGGACCAGCCGGTGGCCGGGGTGCGCCGGATCACCGTTCTGGTCACCCTGGTCGACAAGACCATCCAACCTTCTGTGACCTTCCAAATGAGTATGGTGCGGCCATGATGACGTCCTCACACAATCAACGATCACCGGGGAGAAAGGCTTCGAGCGGGGGCTTTTCTCTGCTGGAAATAATGGTGGCGATGGCGGTTTTCATGATCGTCAGCGCCGCCGCGTTCAATTTATTCAGCCGCCACCAAGCCCTCCTCAACGAGGAACAGTTGAACGCGGGGCTGAACATCGGTCTGCGCAACGCCCTGGCGCAAGTGCAACTCGACCTGGTTAACTCCGGGAACGGACTGATCCTGGGGATTAACGTTCCGGCCTGGCCGGTGGGGGTGACGATCCAAAACAGCAATCCCACCGCGTTGACGTGCGACCCCGAGGCGTCCTACCCCAACCCACCCGTTTATGCCGCCGCCTGCTTTGACACGATGCACGTGATCCTCGCGGACCCCGCCACCCCTCCGCTGAACCCTTGCTCCACGAGCAATTGCACCATCAGCACGAGTTCCAGCAACTCGATTACGGGCCCGCCTGCCTCCGGCTTCACGGCCGCCCAGGTTGCCGGGAATTTTCAATCTGGTGACCACATCCTTTTTGTGAAGTCATGTTCGGGAGGAAACTCCGTCGCGCCCCCGGCCGGTTTGACCAGCGGTTGCCAGTTCACGACCGCGACTCTCACCGCCGCGGGCGCCCCCACCGCTGTCTCGCCCCCGGGCTGTCCCGTGGGCTGTGTGACGCTCAACTACACTGAAACTCTGCCCGGGGGCTCGAACACTGCCTGCCCCGCGGTGCTCACTTGCCCCCCGCCCACGGGTGCGAACGGCTGCAACGATCCGTTAGGGATGACCATTAACAACGTCGCCCCGGCTGGGGACCTTACCGATACGTTTGGCCAATACGATTGGGTCGTACGGTTATCGCCAATCACCTATTGTGTCAATACGGCGAATACGGCCGACCCCCAGTTGATGCGGGTGCAGGGTGGAACCGCCAATATCCTGATGGATCAAGTCATTGGCTTCAAGGTGGGAGCAGCTTTGTGGAATAACCCTACTGCGACCAGCACTTTTCAATACAACTATAATTCCAATAGTTATCCCATTGCTAATGAATTCAATCTTATTCGGTCGGTGCGCGTTTCCCTCATCGGGCGCACGCAACCCAACCCGACGAACACCGGGACCGCGGGTAAGGCCTACCAGAACTCCTTCGACCATGGCTACTACCAGATCCGCGGGAATTCCATTATTGTGAATCCCCGCAATCTGACGATGAATAACGACTGAGAGGTGCGCAATGATATGGCGACAGAACATTTCGGATTCCGTGCAAGGCAGCAGGGAGTGTGCGCCTTCAACTGCCCGGGCGGGAGAAGAACTCAATGACCGTGGCGTCGCTTTGGTCATCACCCTGCTGTTGTTGTTTCTCCTCTCCGTCATCGGGCTCGCGGCGGTGCTGTCCTCGAGTTCGGACCTGCTGATCAACGGTTACTACAGCAACTACCGCGGGTCTTTTTACGCCGCCGATTCCGGTTTGAACATCGCCCGCCAAGCGATGTATACCCAGTTAAACAACACCTTTGCGAATGATTATAGTACTTTCACCACCCCACCCCCTGCCGATATCGCTGCATTGGCAGATAACGGAGGGGTGCCAGGCACCATATCGACCTACATTAGAAAATACTATGGTGGTATCAAGCCCTGTCCCATTAACCCGCCCTCGGAAGTGACACAAACCGTCTGCTACTTGGCCGGCGTCTCAAATACAGCTACACCATTCCTGACGAATTCCTGGTCGCAAAGTTTTAATATTGTACAGCCGAGTGTGACGTTTGCACTGGCACAAGGCTTCCAAAACCCCACGTCGAAATCTTCGTGCGTCCCGACTCCTGGCGTTACGCTGAACTGCCCCACGGCCGGCTTTAGCTCAGTAATCACCTCGTACACTTACACTTACAACTACTCGATAACCTCTGTGGGTACCGCGACGGGTTCGGAGACTTCCACGATTACGGAAAACGGGACCTTCATTGTTAAGGTTTCGGGGACACCTCCCACCTCCAGCACCCCCTTTTCCATATATGGAGCGTTTGTCACCAACTGGAATCCTTGTACTCTTGGATGGTTGGTTCCAGGCACCATGACTGGGACCATGTTTACGGATGGGTCATGGGGTTTTGGGGGCGGGGGAACCTATATCTTTACCGACCCGGTTGGACAGGCGGATCCTGACGCCAGCTACTGGGTCGACGGGTGCAATCTGTCGCCGAACAGCAGCTATACGGCTCCAGACGGCGAAACCGTCTCGCCGCAATTCCAGGACGGGTTCCAGGTGAACCAAACCCCGATTACCCAGCCCGCCAATCAGTTCAGTCAGGAGTGGGCGGTTCTGGATGGGACGGGGTGCGGGGAGAACAACGGAAACGTTTGCGGCAATCCCACCTCCCCCTCGGTGAATACGCCACAGAACTCGGACCTGAACACTGCTTTGAAGGACATCAACGGAAACGCATATCCCCCTACCGGGGCCGCGAGTGGGGTCTATCTCGATTACCAGAACATTAATGGAACGCTGACGATGGCTGGCGGCGGGCTCTTTGTGCAGGGCAATGCGCAGATTCTGCTCAATGCCACGAACGGTCCGGCGCCCAATAACGATCCGCTTCAGGTGTTCACCATTATGCAAGGGGGAACCACCACCACCATGACCATCGATCTCGCCGCCAACGGCGGAGTCGGCTCAACCACGGTGGTATCAGGGGGCACGACCTTAACTCTGATGGGCCAGCCCGCGAACTGTTCCAACTTCTACGCACCCCCGAATCCCCACGCTACCCCCCCCAGCTACTGCACGACCGTCCCCTCCCTAACCTCGGGCAGCACGCCCGGAGCCATGGTTTACGTAAATGGAACCATCACCAGCATGACCGGTCCCGGCCAGGGGGTGGGGGCAATTCAAGATGGGGCGGCGGTTACCATCACGGCCCTGGGAGATATCAATATCACCGGAGATGTAATTTATAAGACCGAGCCGGTGACGGTGGCCCCGAACCAGATTCCCGGTACTCCGGTGGCCACGCTGATCCCCGGCAGCGACCATAATCAGGATCTGGGGATTTTTACGTCCAATGGAAATATTATCTTGAGCAGTAATTACCCTAATGATAATCTCCAGGTGGATGGATCACAGGCCGTCATCGGCGCGAATTGCGCGTCATGGAGTTGCGGGTTCCTCGTTAATGGGTGCATTAATGTCTTTAATAACGTGGGCGGACAGATTCAAACCAACATCTTCGGCGCGTGCCTGAACGTTGAAAACACCTACTTTGATCGCCGCTACACGTCGCGGCCGGGGTTTGCCCCGCCGTGGTTCCCCGCGACCACGGTAACGAACATTGCGGGCACGACAAATCCAACCGTTATCACTCCCCAACGCACCAGTTGGGTGGCGACTTCCGGCCAGTAGATTAGCATCGCGATTTCGAGGTGGCACGATTTCGTGCCACCCCGATTCATCGGGGTCCCGCCCGTGTTCGAGCATGGCCGGGACGGCCATGGCACGGCCTTGGTTGCGGCTCCCCCCTATACCCAGTGCCATTTGAATAAGGCTCCCGCGCTCGCACCCTCCTTTTGGTATACTTCCCGAGTGCCTGCTCCGCCCGGATGCGGGCGGGTGTGGAACCATGAAGCGCAAGCCAATCCTTGTCGTGACGGGGCTCTTGCTCGTGGCCTTTGGGCTGGGGGTGCGGGTGGGCTCGCGCCTTGGCCGGAGGCCGGTAATTAATGCGGTAGGCCCTGTGCCTGAGCAACCGGCCCGCGCGGCGGACGCGCCCGCCGCGAGTGGCGCGCCTCCTTGTGTGGATATGCGCAATGCCGGGGCGCTCGAGGGCCAAAGCGGCTGCGTTGGCGGGCTTGTCCTGCGAGTTTACTCCGCCCGTTCGGGGAACACCTTTCTGGATTTCTGTCAGGATTATCGCAGTTGCCCGTTTACCAGTGTGATCTTCGCTTCCGACAAGAATAAGTTTGGTGACCTGGGATCTTTGCAGGGGAGACGGGTGGAGATTCGAGGCGATATTGTCAATTATCAGGGCCGCGCGGAAATCATCGTTCGTAACCCTCAGCAGATTCGAGGAGGACAGTAGGCCCTTGGGGGTAGGCAGTGGGCAGTAGGCAGGACGGCCAACTGCCCACTGCCTTCTGCATACTGGTTACTGGCTACTGCCTTCTGCTTTGCTCCTCCTGGCATGGGCAAAAAACGGCATCAAGGATGGCCTTCGAGTTGCTAGGCTACAAACGCAAAGGAGGCGCCGGGTGAATTCGCACAGTCATGGGTGCAAGAAGCGCCGCTCGGTCACGGCGGACGGCCAGAGGCGGGAACGCGATTCTCCGAGAGGCTCTAGAGCCTTACATCAGGAAATTGCTGAAAAGATGGAAGTTATGCTGATCGAAATCGTGGAAAGAGCGCAAGAAGATGTCAAAATGAAGATAGCCATTGATAACTTATTGAAAATAAATGGCCAAATAAAGTCGTCTGGATAAGTTGATGAAAACAAAGGTCCGGTCTAATAAAGATGTTAAAAATGAAGATTGCTCTGGATGGTTGCTTGAAAACAAAGGGGCAAAAAAATTCCTCTGGATGAGTTGATGAAAACAAATGAGTTATGCCATTTAATCGATGACTCTATGATATGCAAGGAGTTAGCAGTGATTTTCAATAGGGATGCGCAGGAGCGAGACGTTGGGGGCTTACAGAGGATTCCGCCAAGTCACAGATTATTCAATCCGGCCCCCGCCGGAGGCAGTGCTGCCTAATGCCAAGTGCCTACCGCCCTCTGCCCACTGTCTTCTGCCTACTGCTTTCCGCCTTCTGCCTTCTGCTTTCCGCTTTCTGCCTACTGCCAACTGCCTACTGCCAACTGCCTACTGCCCCATCTGCGCCGCCTGCCGGGCGGGTCTCAAAGCAAGCGGCGGACCTCATCCTGCAAGGATTCGACCTGCTCGGCCAGCACGACGCCGCAGGGGCGGACAAGGCCTTCCGGCAAGCCATCGAAGTGCAACCGGAAGTGGAGGCGGCGCACCGCGGCTTGGGTTTGGCGCTGCGCGAGGAAGGCCGTCTGGCGGAGGCTTTCCGCGAATTGCAAACCGCCACGCAACTCGATCCCTCAGACTCCGACGCCCATTACACCCTGGGCTCGGTGGCGTGGGCTCTGAGTGTGCCGGCCAATGCTCCCCCCGTTAAACAGGGGGGGCTTTCTTCCGCGGATTACCAGAACCTCGCGGGCGCGGAATTCTCCAAAGCCCTTGCCCTCAGCCCCAAGGATCCCATGTTGCGCATCAGCCTGGCGGTTCTCTATCTTGATTCCGACCGGGTGCATGACGCGGTGCTCCAGGCGGAGGAAGCGGTGCGCATCGCGCCCGGCAACGCGACGGCGCACGTCACCTTGGGACGCTCCTATTTCGCCAGCGGCGAAGAGGAGAAAGCGGCGGCCGAGTACGAGGCGGCGGCCAAGCTCGACCCTCAGGACGGCGGCGCCTATTTCGCCCTGGGCCAAATGCGCATGTTCCAGCACCGCACGGCGCAGGCAGAAGAAGCGATGCGGCACGCCATTCAACTCTCGCCCAATCTGGGTCCCGCCTATGCCGCTCTGGCGAAGATTTTGATGGCGCAAAATAAGAACTCGGAAGCCCGCGCGCTGCTGGAGAAAGCCGTAACTCTGAACTCACAAGACTGGCAGAGCCAGTACGAGCTTGCCGTGCTGCTGAATCAAGCGGGAGAAACGGCGCGCGCCACCGACCTGGTTCAGAAGGTCCTGCAAGTCAATCCGGACTTTCCGGGGGCGCGCGAGCAATTGGCCCAGGGGTTCTTGCGCCGAGGTGACATCCAAGAGGCCACCGCGTTGGCGGGGAAGATGATCGGGGAGGACCCCCAAGGGCCGGAGGGTCATCGCATCATGGCGCTGGCTCTCTGGAAGCAGCGCGATTACGATGGTTCGCTCGCCGAGTGCTCCATGGCCCTCAACGCCGACCCGAATTCCAGCGCCATGCTGGCGCTTCAGTCCATCGCGCTATGGCAGTCGGGGCGCAAGCGAGACGCGGAGAAGGCCTTCCGTGATGCAGCCAAGGTCGATCCCAAAGTGGGAACGTCCGATGTTTTCTGCCGCTTGCTGCTTTGCGACGCGCACGATATAACCATCGTCAGTGAATTCCTCCACAAGAACCGCTGGCTGTTGCAGCCCCAGCCGTCGCCTTAGCGATGTGGCCATCGGGTCATCGGGCCATCGGGCCATTTTGGATTCTAGATTAAGAAATCACCGCTCGCGCTGCTCTCCTGCTACAATATCGCCCCGTCGCGCGGGTCATACGTGCAGAACACAGCTTGACACAACGGGAAGGGAGAATTTATGGGTCGCATCTGCCGCTCACTCATCCTCATGATGTTCCTGGCTGCGCCTCTGGCGATTTCGGCGGAGATGCCGGAGGGCCGCTTGATGCGGTTTGCCGACATTTACAAGGACAAGATCGTTTTCAGTTACGCGGGCGATCTTTGGCTGGTTTCTTCCTCGGGAGGCATGGCGCGGCGCATCACCACGGACCCCGGATTGGAACTGTTTCCCAAGTTTTCCCCCGACGGCAAGTGGATCGCCTTCACGGGGCAATATGACGGCAACTTCAATATCTACGTGATGCCCGCCGACGGCGGCGAGCCCAAGCAACTGACCTTCGAACCCGATCCCGTCTCGATGCCCGAGCGCATGGGACCCAACAACCAAGTTATTACCTGGCTTCCCGACAGCCAGCACATTCTGTATCTCTCGCGTCGCGATACGTTCAACGTCTGGTTCGGGCGCCTGTTCAAAGTGAGCATCGACGGCGGCCTGCCGGAACGCCTGCCCATCGACAAGGGAGGGCTCACCTCTTTTTCACCGGACGGCACGAAGATCGCCTACAACCGCATTTTCCGCAATTTCCGCACCTGGAAGCGGTATACCGGCGGCATGGCTCAGGACATTGCCATTTATGATTTCAAGAACAACACCTACGAGCGCATCACCGATTACCCGGGCGCCGACACCTACCCCATGTGGCACGATGACACCATTTATTTCGGCTCTGACCGCGGCCCCGAGCATCGCATCAACCTTTACAGTTACAGCCTGAAAACCAAGCAGACCAAGCAACTCACCGAATTCAAGGACTTCGACGTCGACTGGCCCAGCCTCGGGCCTGACGCCATCGTGTTTTCGAACGGCGGTTATCTTTACACTTTCGACCTGAAATCCCAGAAGGCCAAGAAGCTCACGGTTTATTTGCCCGGCGATCGCGATCTGGCGCGTCCGCATTGGGCCAACGTCACCCGCTTGGTCACGGATATGGACATTTCCCCGGAAGGAAACCGCGCCGTCCTGACCGCGCGCGGCGACATCTTCACCGTCCCTGCCAAGGAAGGCAGCATCCGCAATCTCACGCAAACGCCGGGCATCCACGAAAAGTATGCTGCCTGGTCGCCCGACGGAAAATGGATTGCTTATCTTTCCGATCGCACCGGGGAAGATGAAATCTACATCACGCCGCAAGACGGCATGGGCAAGGAGACCCGCATCACCACGGATGGCAAAATGTTCCGCATGCCCCCCATCTGGTCGCCCGACAGCAAGAAGCTGGCCTTTGCCGACAAAGATGTGCGCCTGTTCTATGTGGATGTCGAGCAGAAGACTCCGGTGCTGATTGATCAAGGCAAGTACGGCGACATCACCGAATACGTCTGGTCGCCGGACAGCAAGTGGGTGGCATACGCCAAGCAGGAAGAAAACAACAACAGCACCATTAATCTCTATTCCCTTGCCGACAAGAAGATCATTCCGGTTACGACGAGCTTCCACAGCAGCGCCACTCCCGCCTTCGACCCGGGGGGCAAGTACCTCTTTTTCCTTTCCCAGCGCGACTACAACGAGGTGTTGGGCGTGTACGATTTCGAGTTTTCAAACCCCAAAGCCACCCGCGTCTATATGGTGACGTTACGCGCCGACCTGCCTTCGCCATTCGCTCCCCAGAGTGACGAAGCCGGCAAGAAGGCGGATGAAGCCGCCGAAAAGAAACCGGATGAGTCCGCCGGCAAAGACCAGGCCAAACCCGGCGAGAAGGAAAAGAAAGAGGCGGAAGACGTCGCCAAGAATTTCCGCATCGACGTGGCCGGCATTGAGAATCGCGTGGTGGCCGTGCCCATGCCACCCGCTAACATCGGCGGGCTGCAAGCGGGCAAGAATAGCGTTTATTACTCCACGGCCCCCATCTTCGGCCTCTCCGGACCGCTGCCCGGCGAACACCCCGCCATCCACGTATACGACCTGAAAGAGCGCAAAGATGAAGTGCTCCTGACCGGCGCAACTGCTTTCACGCTTTCCTTTGACCGGTCCAAGTTGCTCTATGCCGCGTCGGGCGGCGGAGGTGGCGATGAGGGATCCCGATCCGGCGGCCAGACTTACGGGATCATCGACGCCAAGCCTTCCGGCTCGCCCCACAAGGTGGGCGACGGCGCCCTGAATCTCTCTTCCCTGCAAATGCTCGTCGACCCGCGCGCCGAATGGAAACAGATGTTCAACGAAGCATGGCGGGAGGAGCGCGACTTCTTCTTCGAAGCCTCGACGAACGGCGTCGATTGGCCCAAGGAACGTGACCGCTACGCCCCACTGCTGCCCGACGTGGCGGATCGCTTCGACCTCACCTACCTGATCGGAGAAATGGTCGGTGAACTTGCCAACTCCCACACCTACGTCGGCGGCGGCGATTACCCCGACCTGCATCCCGTCAATCTGGGCCTGCTGGGCGTGGACTATGAGCTCGACGCGGCCAGCGGCGTTTACCGTTTCAAGAAAATCTACGCGGGAGAGAACTGGAACGCCGGCCTGCGCTCGCCGCTTACCGAACCGGGTGTGGTGGTGAAGGAAGGCGATTACCTCATCGCCGTGAATGGGCGCTACCTCAAAGCGCCCCAGGCGCCCAGCGAGCTGTTCGTAAACACCGCGGGAGAGAACGTGACGCTCACCGTCAACTCCCAACCCACTGCCACCGGCGCGCGTAATGTGGTGGTCAAGCCCCTCTCCAGCGAATACCAGTTGCGCATGCTCGATATGATCAACACCAATCGGAACAAGGTTGACCAGGCCACCGGCGGGCGCGTTGGATACATTTACATCCCCAATATGGGAGGGGAAGGCCTGGATGAATTCGTCAAGCAATTCTTCCCGCAGATTCGCAAGGAGGGATTGATCATCGACGTTCGTTACAACGGCGGCGGCTTTGTGGACCAGCTCATTTTCGAGCGCCTGCGCCGCATCCTGGCAGGCATGGATTCAGCCCGTAACTTCGCCAGCGGCACCATCCCCGACGCGGTCTTTAACGGCTCCATGGCCTGCGTCACCAATGAATACGCCGCTTCCGACGGCGACATCTTCAGCTACTACTTCAAGAAGTATCACCTGGGTCCGCTCATCGGGATGCGCACCTGGGGAGGGGTCCGCGGCATTCGCGGCGAGGTCCCTTTGCTCGACGGCGGTTACGTCACGCGGCCGGAGTTTTCCGTCTACGGGCTCGACAGCAAGTGGGTCGTCGAGAATTATGGCGTAGCCCCAGATATTGAAGTAGATAACACCCCCGACCTGGTCATGAAGGGTCGGGACCCGCAACTCGAAAGGGCCATCGAAGAGGTGATGAAGGCCATCAAAGAGCACCCGAAACATCTGCCCCCCAGGCCGCCTGACCTTCCCGCCTACCCCAACGGCCCGGGATAGAGCAGAAGGCAGTGGGCGGTAGACAGTGGACGGTAGGTAGTAGGCAGGAGCAGGGAGGTGCCCCGAAAGCCCGCGTAACGGGCGGCATCCTGTGGCCCACGGCGCCAGCCGTGGGATCGCACAAGGCAGAATATCTCGCCAGCCCCGTAGGGGCGGCATCGGCGCGACGGGCCGGGCGGGATCCTGATATCGCCACTACGTGGCTCGCGCGATAGTCTGGGCTCCGTGTTCCCACGGCTGGCTCGCCGAGGGCTACAGGATGGCGCCCGCTATGCGGGCTTTCGGACGTTTCCCACTTCCTGCGTTCTGCCCACTGCCTTCTGCCTTCCCTACTTGCCCTCGATCAACGCCACCACCGCCTTGGTGACGGCGCCCGCGATATCGGGCCCGGCGGAATTGATCTCGCCGTACCAGCGGTCTTTCTTATTGCGCAGCCAGGGCGGCTGATCGTCGTACTCGGCTTTGGGAATGATGTAACCCAGTTCATCGTTAGCGAGGCCAAAAATGAATTGGTATTTGCTCCGGAGGTGCTCGCGAATGGCCGGTTCGAACGGCGCATCGGGGAAATCGGCGCCGGGGTAACGTGTGATGCCCCCGTTCACGAGCTCAGGATAAATCTCCCCCGGCACCGTCACCATCTCCGCCACCACACGCCCGCCCGAGAGCAAACGGACGTAACTGACTTCCGTCTGCACGTCATTCCCCGTGGCGAATTTCAGCATGCCCATGCCGGGAACTTCCTTTTCCACGACGGAGGGATCGACCTGGCCATTCGTGTAGAGTGGCTTACGCCCGCCGAAGATTCCGGCGGCGCCCGCGGCGCGAAAGTGGTCGTTGTGCATAGGTGAGAAAATCGTGGTTCCCCGGAAGGCAATGGAATTCACGTTGACCTCTTCCCCGCCCTTCACCGCGCGCTCCACGAGTTGGCCAAGGAGGTTGCCGAAAAGCTCCGCCTTGCGCCAGGTATCGTCAGCGGCCACGTTGCCGGTGTCAGGATCTTGCAGCGCCACGGAGTTGCCATTGGTGGAGAGCAGCCCGCCGATCGAGCCATTCAGGAAAATGGCCGTTCCACCCAGATGCGTTTCCACTTCCTGGCAGAGCCAGTGGGGATAGTCGGCGGTGATCTCCGTATTCCTTCCGCCCAACGTTTCCGGGTGGTCACTCCAATTAATCAGGTTAGCAATAGGCTGCCCGCCGGCGGCGGCCAGGTGCATGACGAAAAGATAGGGGTCTTTTACGTAAGGCGGCCGGCTGTCAGACTGCAACAGCGCCAGCAGGGGATGGTCGTCGCGTCCGAGCGTGAGGCGCGCCGGTTGCATCGACCGCGCTGCCTCCACGGCGGTTTGGGCGATGCGCTCCCGGAGCCACGCCATATACTTCTCATCAATCCCCGATTGCAAAGGTCCGGGGCCCCACAGTCCCATGGTGTCCGGCCCCTCGTGGTCGTGCGTGGAGGCCACAATCAGGTGCGTCACTTCCGGCGCCTGGGCCTTCACCCCTTCTCGAATTTTCAGGACATCGTCATAGAACAGGCCGATCAGGTCCGCCGCACACACCACCAGGGTCTGGTCATCCGCGCCCAGGGCAAGGCAGCGAACGTAAAGATCGTCGTGGACGCCCGTCGCGACGCGGTTTTCACCATAGCCGGCGATGTAGACGCGGGTGGCATGAACGTCGGGGGTGATTGCGGCCTTGGCGGCACCCGCGCGTAGGTTCCCTCCGGCGGCAGGCATTGCGCCGGCGAGAACGAACAAAAGAAGTGCTGAAAGCGAAGAAAGGTATTTCCCCATTAGACTCATGACCTCCTCCCATCGATCGGGATCAAAGTATATGCCCGGCGCGGGGCGAGTGCCACTTGCAGTTCTAAGCGTGCAGTTCTGTCCAGGGGGGTGCGAGGAAAATGGTAATATACAAACCCGTGCGCGCCCCGCGGACCCGCCGGCTGGCGGCATGGGGTGATGATCGCGATTTGAACGGATGAGGCTCCTGCTATGAAACGGACCAATAATTGCGCCGCGAAGCTCGACCGGATGAAGAAAGCCCTCCGCCACCAGGAAGGCGATCGCGTTCCCATCAGCGACTTCTTCTGGGGAAGTTTTCTCGATCGTTGGCGTAATGAACTGGGTCTGGCGCGCGATACGGATATCTACCGCTATTATGATCTCGACTGGATGAATTTCAATCCCAACCTGGATCCCCACATCAAGCCGTTTGAAATCCTGAAGGAAACCGACGAAGAAATTGTGGTGCGCACAGGGTTCGAAGCCGTCATCCAAAAAATGCTGGCTTATCCCATGCCTTCCTTCCGCAAGTTTGATACGGATACCATCGAGAAGATGGAGGCGTTCCAGTTCGATGATCCCTGGGATGAGCGCCGCTACTTTGCCGCGGGGGACGACCAGATCAATGGCGTGGGTGATGGATTCGTGCGCAATCTTCCCGCTTTCGTCGAACGCCTGCGGGGAGCTTGGCCGGATTTTCCCACCTTCGGAGGCGTTTGCGAGGGCCACGAGATGCTGTGGCGCATCATTGGCTCCGAAAATACGCTGCTCTGGATGGGATTGTATCCGGACCATATCGCTCGCTTCGTGGAACGCATCAACGCCTTTGCGCTCGAAATCGTGAAAGCCCAGATCAAGGCCGCGGATGGGATGCTGGACGGCATGGTGATTTGGGGCGATGTCGCCTACAAGAGCGGGATGCTGTTCTCCCCCGCTTTTTGGCGAAAGCACTTCAAGCCGGGGGTCAAGGCTCTCATTGACGAGTGCCACGCACATGGCTTGCCGGTCATTTACCATGGGTGCGGCAACGTCAACCAGATTTTTGAGGATTTCATTGAAGTGGGAGTTGACGCTTACAATCCGCTGGAAGCGAAAGCGGGTTTGGACGTTATTGACCTGCGCCGCCGGTTTGGCCACCGCATCGGATTCTGCGGCAATATGGATGTGGTGGTTTGGGCAAACGGCAGCCGGGAGGAAATCAAGGCCGCCACGCTTACCAAGCTGAATGCCGCCAAGGGGGGCGGCTTCATATTCCAGTCAGACCACTCCGTCCCCAGCAGCATTTCCGGCGAGAATTACGATTGCGTCGTACGCCTGGTTAGAGATTGCGGCAGATTCCCGCTGCAACTGGGCGAGTATGACATCACCTTCCCGGCCGCGGCATAAACCCGCCTTAAAATATTTGGCTCGCCATTTCGTCTACACTATTGGATGCATGACGCGCTGAGTGCCGAATTCATGACCGACCAGCAGAACCGCAGCATCGCGGAAACCGTCGAGCGGGAACAATCCCGCCTGCGAAATTTCATTCGCAAGCGCGTCCTGGACGAGAGCGAGGCGGAAGACATTCTGCAAGAGGTCTTCTATGAACTCGTACAGGCTTACCGGCTCATGAAACCCGTGGAGCAAGTGGGGGCTTGGCTCTACCGGGTAGCGCGGAATCGCATCATCGACAGATTTCGCAAGCGCCGGCCCGAGGCGGCAAGAAACGAATTCTCCGCCGGGCAAGAAGAGGGAGAGTCGTTCCCATGGGAAGACCTGCTCCCCTCTCCCGATGCCGGTCCGGAAGCGGCCTACGCTCGCGAGGTGCTGATCGATGAGATCGATGCGGCTTTGGATGAACTTCCTGAGGAACAACGCGAGGTTTTCGTGGCTCACGAAATCGAGGGCTGGAGTTTCAACGACCTGGCAGCAGCAACCGGCCTGAGCGTGAACACTTTGCTCTCCCGCAAGCACTACGCGGTGCTCCACCTGCGGCGGCGCCTGCGGGCTATTTACGACGAATTCAAGAAAGTGTGAGGTTACAGATGATGAAAAGGCATCGAGTTTTGCGCGGATTGAAAATCCTGTTGTTCGTTTTGTTGGCGGCAACGCTGTTCACCTTTGTGGTCATGTGGCTCTGGAACTGGCTGATGCCGGTTATCTTCAGTCTGCATGCCATCAACTTCTGGCAAGCTTTGGGCCTCCTGGTGCTGAGCAAGATCCTCTTCGGCGGTTTCCATGGCCGACACGGCTTCGGGGGGGGCCGGCGGATACGTTTGATTGAGCGCTGGGAACAGATGACCCCGGAAGAACGCGAGAAATTCCGAGCCGGATTGCGTGGGGGTTGCGGCCCCTGGGGATCCTCACCGGCCGCGCCCCAGGCTTGACTCATGAAAAGAGATTTCAGAGGGAGAAACCCATGGCGCAACTTGTCTGTCCCTGGTGGTTGGGTTATCTGTTGGCAAGCCCGGTGCGGCGGCTTTTCGAGGATCCGGCGAAGGTGTTGGCCCCATACGTTCGGGAAGGCATGACCGTGCTCGAACCGGGGCCGGGCATGGGCTTCTTCACGCTTGAACTGGGCCGCCTGGTCGGCCCTTCCGGCCGAGTGGTGGCCGTCGATATTCAGCCCCGCATGTTGTCCAGCCTGAAGCGCCGCGCCGCCCGGGCAGGGCTTCTGGAGCGTGTGGATGCGCGCTTAGCCGCCCCGGACACCCTGGGGATCGCCGACCTCGCCGGCGCCGTAGACTTCACCCTGGCCTTCGCCCTGGTACATGAATTACCGGCCGTCGAGCCATTTTTCGCGGAAGTCGCAATGGCCTCGAAATCGGGCGCGGGGCTCCTCTTTGCCGAGCCGGCCGGACATGTGAAGAAGGCGGATTTCGAAGTCGAGATGGAGGCCGCGATCCATGCCGGGTTCGAGTTGGTTGCGCGGCCCGCGATTCGCCGCAGCCACGCGGCTTTTTTGAAAAGGGCGTGAGGCCATGGTGGCCCCTTGCCGGGCAGATGATCCCCGCATCGTGCGCCTTTCGCAGGGCTGGTTTACACCTGCCCGGGCTTGCAACACGCCTGGGCTTTCATTCACCGAAAATCCGCAGCCATTTTGGGCTTACCGTTTCCAGAGGATCTGAAAGAGGTAATTCTCGGCCCTCCGGCAAACGACGCTTCGGCAAAAACCCGTTGACAAAGCGTTTCATCGTGGTATCTTTCTACCGACGAATAATGACTGACTGTTCAGTCATTCTCTGGAGGGATGGATGGGGAGAATGAATTCCCGGCGGGTGAACGGTGTGAAGCCCTCCCCTCGGCGGCGGGAGCAGAAGCTGCATCGCCAGGAGGAAATCCTGGCGGCGGCTTTTGAAGTCTTCGCTGCGCACGGGTTCGAAGCTGCCCGCATCGACGAGGTCGCCCGGCAGGCGGGAATCGCCAAGGGGACGATCTACCTCTATTTCCGCGATAAGGATCAGCTCTTCCGAGCGGTAGTGCGAAGCCTGTTGCAAAAGCGGTTCGACGTCATTGCCGGAAGCTTCAAAGGAACGGCGGAGCAGTTGCTGCGCGAACTCCTGTCGCGCATGTATAGCCAGGTGGTCGGGAATGAAAAGGTCCGCTCCATCGTGCGCCTGCTGATTGCTGAAGGCGGCCGGTTTCCTCAACTTACCGAGATTTACCACCGTGAGATTATTGCCCCGGGAATGAAGGCGGTGCGGCAGGCGCTCTTGCGGGGGATCGACTCGGGCGAATTCCGGAAGACCTCGGCCGTGGAATTCCCCCAAATCCTGGCGGCGCCCGGAGTCCTGGCGATCGTGTGGAGATTACTTCACGGGAAGCGGCATCGGCTCAACCTTGACGCCTACAGCAAGGCGCATTTGGAGTTCGGACTGGAAAGCCTGCGGAAATCACCGCAATGAAAACCACGAGGTGGCTGAGGGCGGTGCGGCAAAGGAGAGGTTCCATGCGGTCGAGGGCAAGGTGGGTCACATTGGTTGTGGCGTTATCGTTTGCAGGCGGAGCGACGATAGATGCGCAACAATCTGCTCCGCGACGATTGACGCTGCGCGAGGCGATTGGTCTGGCGCTCAAGCAGAATCTCAGCGTGCGCGTAGCGAGTACGCAGGTGGAAGAATTGGAAGGCACGCGCGATCGCCGGCGGGCTTCCCTGCTCCCGCACGCGAGCGGCGACGCGTTAGCCAACCGCGAGAATATCGATTTGGCCGCCTTGGGAATTTCCTTTCCCTCGGTTCCTACCGTCGTCGGTCCCTTCAACCACTATGATTTCCGCCTCTCGGCGAGCCAATCGGTGATTGACCGCCACTCCTACCACGCCTGGAAGGCCGGCGAAAAACAAGAGGAGGCTGCCAAGCTCGATTATCAGGACGCCCGCGATTTAGTGATCCGCCAGGCTGCGGGGCTCTACCTTAACTCGCAGGCTTCCGCCGCTGAGGTGGAAGCGGCGGCATCTCGCGTGACAACTTCCCAAACCCTGGAGAAATTGGCACACGATCAACACGCCCAGGGACTGGCCACCGCGGTGGATGAAGTCCGCGCGCAGGTGCAACTCGCCAGGGACCAGCAGAACCTGCTGGTGGCGCGTAACACCTATCAGACTTCCCTGCTCGTCCTTGCCCATTTCCTCGGGCTGAGCCCCGGCGCCCCGCTCGAACTGGCCGAACCCATGAAGTTCCATCATGTGGAATCCGTCGACGCGGATCAGGCGCTGCATACCGCCCTCGAGGCGCGATCCGATTACGCCGCGCTTCTCAAGCAGCGGGACTCACTCGACGAGCAGCTCAAGGCCTCGCGGGCGCGCTATCTTCCCACCCTGTCGGTCAATGGCGATTATGGAGCGATCGGGCGCGGGTTCAACACCCTGGCAGGAACCGGCGAGATTCAGGGAACGCTCACGGTCACCCTGTTTGACCGAGACCGGGCCGGAGAAAAGACCGAACTCCAAAGCCGGGTGAAACGCCTGAACGCGCAGATTGATGACCTCAACCGCGAGATCGAGCAGGAGCTGCGTACGGCGCTGCTGAATCTGGAATCTACAGAGAGTCAGGTGACCGTTACCGAGGCGGCCCTGCACCTGGCCGAGCGCGAGCTGAACCTGGCGCAAGACCGTTTCCGCAACGGCGTGACCGACAACATCGAAGTGGTGACCGCGCAAGCCAGCCTGGCGAGCGCGCAGGATGACCGCATCATGGCCCTGGCGCAACACGCCGACGCCGTGATGGCCCTGGTGCGCTCACTCGGGGGAACCGAAAAGATTTATCAAATGTACCTCAGCGAGCCATGAACATTGAGCCCTCGAAGTTCGAAACTCGAAGCTCGAAACTCGGTCGGAATTTCGAGTTTCGAGTCTTCTACGGCAGAGGAAAACAACCATGAAACGAGTGATCCCACTCCTGGTTCTCTTGGCGATTGGCGGTGCAGTGGTGTACTTCCATCCCCAATGGTTCCGCAAGCCCATTGATGAAAATGTGCTCAAGCTTTCGGGGAACATTGAAGCGCACGAAAGCCTGGTCAGCTTCAAAGTTACCGGCCGAATTATCGATCTGCCGGTGGATGAGGGCATGGCCATTAAAGCCGGCGATTTGTTGGCGCGACTCGATAACGATGACTACCGGCAACAGGTGGCCGTGGACGAATCCCTCATTGGCGTGCGCAGCCGGCAACTCACGCTCGGCTTGGCGGGTAGCCGGGCACAAGACATCGAGGCCTCCAAGCTCGCGATGCTCGATGCCCAGGCGGACCTCGAGCAGAAGAAGAAGGATTACGAGCGTTACCAGGCGCTTTACGAAAAGGACGAGATCCCGGGCCAGACGCGCGACTTGGCCGCCACCAACGTCACCCGCGCCCAGGCAACCTACGATCGGGCGCAACAAATCTACAACGAACTCGTGGAGGGAACGCGCCAAGAAGAATTGGCGGTTGACCGCGCCAATGTTCACCAAGCGGACCAAAACCTGCATTTGTCCCGCATCCGGCTTGCCTATACCGTCCTGCGCGCCCCCTTCACTGGAGTGGCCCTGGTGCGGCAGGCGGAGTTGGGAGAGGTCGTCTCACCCGGCACGCCCATCGTGACCCTCGCCGACTTGGACCATCTCTGGGTCCGGGTGTATGTGCCGGAGACCGATCTCGGCAAAGTACACTGGGGGCAGACGGTTGACGTGCGCACCGATACTTACCCGGACAAGATTTATCACGGCCGGATTTCTTTCATTGCCTCAGATGCGGAATTCACCCCCAAAAGCGTACAGACAGAGAAGGAGCGAGTCACCCTGGTTTACCGGATCAAAGTGGATGTGGAGAATCCCAACCGGGAGCTTAAGCCCGGAATGCCGGCCGACGCCCTTATCAAACTGAATTAGCGAGAGCACTGTGAGCACCCCTCCTGCCATCATCGTTTCCTCTCTGCGCAAACACTTCGGGGAAGTGCGCGCCGTGGATGGGCTCAGCTTTGAAGTGTCCGCAGGAGAAATTTTCGGATTGGTTGGGCCGGATGGCGCCGGAAAAACCACCACGCTGCGGATGCTGGCGGGCGTGCTGTCGGCGGATTCCGGCTCGGCACAAGTGGCTGGCTGCGACGTGGTAAGCAACCCGGAGAGCGCCAAGTTCCAGCTCAGCTACATGTCACAGCGGTTCGGACTATATGAGGATTTGACGGTCGACGAGAACCTTCGCTTTTATGCGGATTTATTTGGGGTGCCCCGCAAGCTCCGGACACGACGATCCCAGGAATTGCTGGCGGCAGCAGGCCTCGGTGATTTCCGGAGCCGGCTTGCCGGAAATCTCTCCGGCGGAATGAAACAAAAGCTGGGCTTGGTCTGTTCGCTAATTCATACGCCGAAAGTGCTGCTCCTCGATGAACCGACCAATGGGGTCGATCCGGTGTCGCGACGCGATTTCTGGCGGATCCTGTATTCCCTGCTGGCGGAGGGAGTGGCGATTCTCGCTTCCACTTCGTATCTCGATGAAGCCGAGCGCTGTCATCGCGTGGGACTGCTTTATCAGGGCCGCATGCTTTTTTGCGATCGGCCGGACGAATTGAAGCGAAAATTCCCCGGCGAGATCCTGGCGGTACATGCCGCGCAGCCTGGGAAGGTGCGCGATGTCCTCGCCCACGCTCCGGGCGTGCGTAGCGCTTTACTGGTGGGCGACCGCGTCCACCTGTTTGTGGACGAAGCCGCTCGCCGGCTGGCGGATTTGCGGGCGCGGCTGGAATCCGCCGGCATCGTTTACGATTCCATCCAGCCAGTGGCGCCAACCATTGAGGACTTGTTTGTTTCGGCCGTCGAGAGCGCACCGGAAGCCGCCGGGGAAACGAAAATCTCATGAACGAAAGCGAAACCTCGGTGGTGGTCGAGAACTTGACCAAACGCTTCGGCGCTTTTGTCGCGGTGGATAGCATCAACTTCCAGGCACACCGTGGCGAAATCTTCGGCTTCCTGGGCCCCAACGGCGCGGGCAAATCCACCACCATCCGCATTCTCTGCGGGCTGCTCTTGCCCACTTCCGGGCAGGCGCGGGTGGCGGGGGTTGACGTCGCCAAGGAGCCGGAGGCGGTGCGCCAGCAAATTGGCTACATGTCGCAGAGGTTTTCCCTCTACAACGATTTGAAAGTTATCGAGAACCTACGCTTTTTTGCCGGTTTGTACAGCGTCCCCGGCAAAGTTCTTCCCGAGCGTCTGGCGTGGGCGCTGCATATGGCGGGACTCGAAGGCCGTGAGCAAACCCCCACGCGCGACTTGGCGGTCGGCTGGAAGCAGCGTTTGGCGCTGGGCTGCGCGGTGCTGCATCGCCCCCCCATCGTCTTTCTTGATGAGCCCACTTCGGGGGTGGACCCGGTCTCGCGCCGGAAATTCTGGGAATTGATCCAACAGATGGCCGGCGAGGGCATCACCGTGTTCGTCACCACCCATTACATGGACGAGGCGGAATACTGCAATCGCCTGGTGCTGATCGATCGCGGGCGCATTGTGGCCATGGGCACACCCACCGAACTGAAGACTCAATTTATGAAAGGCCAACTCCTGCTGGTAGAGTGTGAACCGCTGGGTCCGGGACTGGAAGCGCTGAGCCAGGCGCCGGGGGTGATTGACGCGGCGGTGTTCGGAAGCAGCCTCCACGCGGTTGTGGCTGATGCACAGGCGACGATGCCCGCAATCCGCGCCGCTCTGGTAGACCATGGAATAAGAGTGGGAAGGGTGGAGCAGATTCCGCCCAGCCTCGAGGACGTCTTCGTCAATCTGACCGCTGCGCGTGAATCCACACCGGGGAGAACCGCATGAGCCTGCGCCGCGTCTTCGCCATGATGCGCAAGGAAGTCATCCAGATCTGGCGCGATCCTCGCAGCCTCCTGGTCATCTTTGCGATGCCGGTGGTGCAGCTTGTCATTTACGGTTACGGGACGAATCTGGACATCAAGCACATTCCCCTTTGCGTGTATGACCGTGACGGTACACAAACGAGCCAGGATCTGCTAAAGCATTTCCAGGCCACGGAGTATTTTTCGGTTGTTCATGTGGGGGAAAGCTATCCCGACGTTGTCCGGCAGATTGACCGGGGCGCCTGCACCGTGGCCGTGGTCGTGCCGCCGCAATTTTCGGAAGAGCTCCACTCGGGCGGGCGGGCTCCGGTGCAAGCCTTGCTCGATGCCAGCGACAGCAACACTGCCAGCATCGGCATGGGCTACGCACAGAGTATCATTCAAGCCTACTCCCAGGACCTACAGATTGAATGGCAGCAGCGCAACGGCCTGGCGCCGGTAACCCCCAACGTCACCTTTCAGCCCCGGACATGGTTCAATGAAGACCTGGAAAGCATGGACAATTTTGTGCCCGGCGTGGTGGCCATGGTCATGGCCGTGGTGGGCGCGTTCCTGACCTCGCTCACCATCGCGCGGGAGTGGGAGCGTGGAACCATGGAACAGCTCATTGCCACACCCGTGAGCAAGCTAGAAATTCAAATGGGAAAGCTGATTCCCTATTTTGCCATAGGCATGATGGATACCGCGTTGTGCGCCGCCGTGGCGATTTGGTGGTTCCGCGTTCCCTTCCGGGGGAGCTGGACGGTGCTGTATGCCTGTTCAGCGCTGTTTTTGATCGTAGTATTGTCACTCGGGTATTTATTCTCGGTCACCGCCAAGTCCCAGCTCGCGGCCAGCCAGTTGGCTTTGCTCGTGACCCTTTTGCCGACCTTCCTTCTTTCCGGTTTTATCTTTCCCATCGATCAGATGCCTGTCTTCGTGCAATGGGTCACCCGCATCTTGCCGGCACGCTATTACGTATCCATCTTGCGCAGTGTTTTTCTTAAAGGCACGACCGTGCGGGTTATGGCAGGAGACATCGTCGCCTTGGGGATTATTGCCGTGCTGCTGATCATCAGGGCCACAAGCATATTTCAAAAGAGGCTGGAATGAATATTGTGTCCTCGCTCCGGCGCGTCGGTAACATGGTCAAGAAGGAGTTCATCCAAACGCTGCGCAACCCGCACATGCGCGTGCTGCTCTTTGCCCCGCCGCTGGTTCAAATGCTGGTGTTCGGTTACGCGGCCACGTTGGACGTCAAAAATGTAACCTTGGCCGTGCTCGATTCAGACAATACGCAGGAGAGCCGTGAGTTGGTGGCGCGCTTCTCCGCCAGCCGTTACTTTCATCTAAATGAATATGCCCGCCGGCCCGCGGATCTCAGCCAAGGCCTTGAAAGTGGCGAGATCTTGGTGGCCATGCAAATCGATTCCGGCTTCGCTCAGAACTTGCGCAACGGCCACGGGGCCACCGTCCAGGTGCTGGTGGATTGTTCCAACTCCAATACGGCCCTGGTAGCACTGGGCTATATTAACCAGATTGGGGGCCAGTTCAGCCATGGTTACGAACTTGACCTGATGCAGCGGACGGCCCCGCAAAAGGCGTCCTCGCTGCCGCAAGTTGATCTTCACGTCCGCCCGTGGTTTAACGAAGGTCTGGAAAGCCAGTGGTATTTTGTCCCCGGAGTCATCGGCAACGTCCTGCTGATCTTGGTCATGATGCTCACCGCCTTCGCGGTAGTACGGGAGCGGGAAATCGGCACGCTCGAACAAATCATGGTCACGCCCATTCGACGTTGGGAGTTCATCCTGGGAAAAACCGTTCCCTTCTTCCTGGTCGGCTGCGTCGACGCCACACTCATTGCCCTGGTCGGAACGCTCTGGTTCGGGGTGCCCTTTCGGGGAAACCTGGGGGTGCTGGCGGCGGGACTGGTAACCTTCATCCTCGCAGGTCTGGGTCTCGGGCTGTTTCTTTCCACGGTTTCGGCAAACCAGCAGCAAGCCATGATCGCGTCTTTCTTTTTCACCATGCCGATGATCACCCTCTCCGGCTTCGGCACTCCCGTAGCCAGTATGCCCCCCCTGCTTCAAAAGATAAGTTACGCCAATCCGCTGCTCCACATCATGGTGCTTCTGCGCAGTGTCTACTTGAAAGGGGTCGGGTTCGACGTGCTCTGGCCGCAAATCACCGTTCTCGCAGGTATTGCTGTTTTTCTGCTGACGGTCAGCGTGCTGCGCTTCCACAAATCGCTCGAGTAAAACGTGAACAAGCAAAAAATGCAGCCCGTGTCGTTGCTGAGTCAAGAGGAAGCTGGCCACCCGTTAAGCAACCTCCTGCCGGGAGGAGAAATCAAAGCTATAAGGCTCTTTGGCCCTGTGCGGAGGATCTCAAGACATCAATGAAAGCCTCTTCGGAACCTTTAAGAGCAAAAGGCGTGCCGATCCCCGTCGGCTCGGCGAGTTGGGCGAGGAAACTCGGCTTGGAATTGTCCCTTGCGCCGGGAACATTTGTGCTTCTGGCCGCAATTTCCCTCGTGCTGCCCAACAGCGCTTCGGCAAAAGCACCCAGACCCGTCACGGGCTCGCCCACACTGCCCGCGGGTACAGTTTTGTATTTGCATCTCCAGACGGCCGTCAGCACCAAGACCTCCAAGGAAGGGCAGGCCATCACGGCGAATCTGGCGCGGCAAGTGGAGGTCCAAGGCGGCGTTGCCATCCCTTTTGGTTCGACGGTAAAGGGCACCATTGAGAAGTGCTCTCAGCCAACGGCCTCCGATCAACGGGCGGGGCTTCTTTTGAGCTTCGGGCAACTTACCATTCCGGGCCAAGGCAATCTCACCCTGAAAGGGCACTTGAGCGGGATCAGCAACGCACGGGAAACTCTGCTTGCGGACGGGACCATCGTCGGAGTGCTCGAATCAGAGGCGCCGGCATCGCTGCTGAGCGGAGTTTTGCAAAAACTTGGCCAAATCGACACCTCTGTTAACGATCAAATCCAGAAGCAAAAGATCGGCCAGGTTAATACCGCGATCGAATTTCCGGCGGGGACCGACGTGCAATTCACCCTCACCGAACCGCTGAGGATAAACCGTCTCCTCCCCTCCGCCGGCCCTGGCCAACTTCCCGCCGGCTTGCGCGCCTCCGTGGCCGACATTGTGGGCGATGCGCCCAAACGCGCAGTGAGCAAGGATAACCGCCCAGGAGATCCCATCAACCTGGTTTTCGTCGGCACGGCGCAAGAGATTGAGCAAGCGTTCCGCCAAGCGGGCTGGACCGAGCCCAAGAAAAAGAACGAAAAATCGATTTGGAAAACCGCCCAGGCAGTTATAAACGACGATGGGTACGATGCTGCTCCCGTCTCAAACCTCTACCTGTTCGGACGGAAAGAGGATCTCGCCTTCGAGAAGATGCTCAATACTTTCAACAAGCGCCATCATCTGCGGTTGTGGCAGACGCCGGCGAGCGCACCCGACGGCCGCCCCATCTGGTTGGGCGCCGCCACCCACGATGTGGGAATCGATGTTCACCCCGGAGTGATTTCCCACGCCACCGATCCCGATCTCGATGACGAGCGCACGCAAGTGGGGTCCGACCTTCACCTGGGCGGAGCCGTCCAGGCCGCCGAGTTAATCATGCCTCCCGACCCCCTCAGTAAAGGAATGACGGCTACCGGCGGAGCATGGCACACCGACGGCAGATTGTTCGTCATCGATCTGAAAGCTGGAGCGGGTCCCAGAATGTGAGCGAGGTTTGATCGTCCGAAGGGGTATAGCGCGGGCCTGTTTTGCAGGTTCGCGGATTTTCCTAGCCTATAACGAACGAGCTGCGGACCTACAAAACAGGTCCGCGCTACACTTCTACTGGGACCCCCCGCCTTTTTGCGCGGCGATCCAAGTGTCCATGTTCGCTTCCAGGACATCCAGGGGCAGCGGCCCATCGCCGAGCAGCGCATCGTGGAAGGCGCGCAGGTCGAAGCGCTCGCCGAGTTGCTGCCGGGCGCGCTCACGCAGCTCGATGATCTTCATCTGCCCAAGCTTATAGGCCAAAGCCTGTCCCGGCCAGGCAATGTAGCGGTCCACTTCGGTTTCGATATTCGGCTCGTCCATCGCAGTGTGTTGGCGAAAGAAGTCCAGCATCTGCTGGCGCGACCAATGTTTGGCGTGCACACCCGTATCCACCACCAGGCGGACGGAGCGCCACATTTCGTTTTCCAATCGCCCGTATTCGCTGTAGGGGTCCTGGTAGAAGCCCAGTTCCTTACTCAGCCGCTCCGCGTAGAACGCCCAGCCTTCGGAGTAAGCGGTATAAAATGCGAATCGGCGGAAGGGGGGCAGGTCCGTTTGCTCCTGGGCGATCGAGAATTGCAAATGGTGGCCGGGGATGCCCTCATGGTAAGCGATGGCTTCCACGTTAAGCAGCAGGCGATGGCGTGGGTCGTATTCGTTGACGTTGATGCGTCCGGGGCGCGAGCCATCACCCGCCCCAATCGAGTAATCGGCCGGGACCTCGTTCGGGGCGCGGAATGCCTCCATGGGAACAACGATCAATTTGGTCTTGGGCAATTGGCCGAATAGTTGCGGAAGTTTGGCGTACATCTGGTCGGTGTAATGCTTATACAGACCCAAGAGCTGTTCACCCGAGCTCGCGTAGAGTTGTGGGTCCTTGCGAATGTGCTCATTGAAACTGGGCAAATCGTTGTAACCCTGCTGGCGAGCGAGCTTCAGCATTTCCGCTTCGATCTCCGCCACCTGGGTGAGCCCCATTTGGTGAATTGCCTCCGGGCTCATCTCCGTCGTCGTCATTTGTTTCACGTCGAAACGATAGCGGGCGTCGCCATCGGGCAGCGCCCAAACGCCATATTCGGTGCGGCCGCGCGGCGCATATTCGTCGCGTAAGAATTCCTCGAGGCGCGCGTAAGCCGGGGTTACCTCCTGCCTGACCGCGACAATGACCGCATCGCGCAATTTCTTTTTGTCGGCCTCGGAAATGCCGGCGGGAAACTTGCGTAGGGGCTGGGTGAACGGGCTGTCTTCCGCCGACTTTCCCGCGATGTCCTGCGCCTCGAGGGTGGACTTCTCCAGCAGGTAACGCGGTGGAACCAGATGGTCGGCGAGGCCGGCCCGCATGTTCGCGGTGGCCTGCTGAAGAACGCGAGGGATTTGGTGCAATCGGGCGATGTAATCCTGGTAGTCCTTCGCGGAGCGGAAAGGTGTGTCGGAGGGCAAGCTCGCAATTCCCAGGTGCACTCCGTTCATCTGGTCGACGGGCATTTCCCAGTCCTTGAAGCGCGCCGCTTCGATTTGCTCACGCAGACCTCGGACCATCAGGACCTTGTTCAGACGTTCCTGCTCCGGAAATCCCGTGGTGTCGATGGACTCAAAAATCTGGAGGGCCTGCCGCGCGTGTTGGAGTTCCCCGGCGAAAAATTCCGGCGAATAATCGCTGAGGCGGTCGTTATATCGATTGTCACCCACCGCGGTGGCAAACTCAGGATGCGCGCGCAGTTGATGTTCCCACTCCGCCTGGAGCGCGGCCTTCAGGCGCGCCCGACGCCCCTCCGTGGAGTTTTCACCTGGGGCCTGCGCCACCACGGCAATCGCGCACGAAACTGCAACCAGCACAGAGAGAAGCCAATTCATGCAGCAAGCCCTCCTCACTTCAAATTCTCTCGCCGCGTCTGCGCCAAGCTTATTTCTCCGCAACGGTACAATCGTTCCAATGACGCAGGAAGAGCCGCAGACCTCAACGGCGGAGGCCTGCGCTACCTTTTCTCGACAAATTCAGGTCAAATTTGCGGAACCCTCAAGCCGTCGTGGAAGCTGTTTTCCAATACACCGCGTAGCGCTCGCCGAACAGTCTGTAAAGCGGTATCAAGCTGATCGTTTTCGCCTGTCCCACGGTTCGGAAAGTCAAAGGTTGGCCGGAGACAGGTTTCAGCCACCCCAGCGGGTCCTTAGGACTGGTAGCGATGACGGGAGCAAAAATCTGTCCACCGCGCGGTGTGGTTGAGTACTCTGGGTAAAACATCTCCTTCGTGAGGCCCTCCGTGCCCAGCCGCCCCGCCAGAACCAACGGGCCATACAGCGCGGCCTGCTCAGTGTCGTCGCCCGGCAAGGTCTCGATTCGGAGGCTCATGGGGAGACGGACCTCCACGCGATCGCCTTCCTTCCAGGTTCGGTTCAGCGCCAAATAGCTGCTGGGACTTGAAAACGCCGGCAGCGCCGTTCCATTCAACTTAATCGTCCCACCGTTGGTTGCCCACCCTGGAATTCTGATGTTAAGAACCATGTCGATGGGCCGCTCGGTGTGAAGCACCAGCGCCGTGCCTTCTTCCTCAGGGAAGTTGGTTTGTTGTTCCAGGCGCAAGCCTTTTTCCGGCCAAGCCACCTCTGAAGCGATAAAGAGATTGACGAAGATGCCGCGATCGTCGTGAAAGTAAATGGTGTCGGCGGTCTTGGCGTATTCCTCGACTCCGGTTCCGGTGCAACACCAAAATGAGTTATAGGGCGAATTGAAATATTTCCACAATCCTGAACCCAGCGGCAGGAAGTAACTCATGCCGCCATCTTCGAGATTTTGCGTGCCCAACCGGCTGTTGAAAAGCGTGCGCTCGTAGTAGTCCACGACGCGCGGGTCGGCCGTCCATCCATAAACGTGGCGCGCCAGCTTGAGCATGTTGTAGCCGCAGCAACACTCTTCCGTGGTCTTTCCCAGTTCCGTCGCCAGGTTGCCGGGAGGGGTTCGCCAGTATTCGTCGTTGCTGGTGCCTCCCGTACAATAAATCCGGTCGGTGGTTACGGTGCGCAAGAAAAAGGTGGCGATCTCACGATAGCGTTCTTCGCCAGTCAACTCATAGCGGCGGGCCGCTCCGATAACCTGGGGGATATGGGTGTTGGCGTGAATTCCCTTCAGCTCGTCGCGATGTTGACCCAGGGGATCAAGGAACATGGCCTTTTCGAATCGCCCCGCCAAGTCCAGGTAGTCTTGTTTTCCAGTCAGGGCGTAGAGGTTCCCGAGCGCTTCATTCATGCCGCCGAATTCGGTTTGCAGGATGCGCTGCATGTGCTCGTCGCTGATGCTCTCCTGCCAATGGTCCACCCAATGCGCCATGCCCTCGGCCACGGCGAGGGCTTGATCGTTCCCGCAGTAAACGTACATATCCAACAGGCCCGCCATGATCTTGTGATAAGTGTAGAAGGGGGCCCAGACCGGCCTCCCCTCGCGCAGGCGATCGAAAAACTCTTCCGGGAACGCGCTGAGGTAACCATTCTGGTGCGCCTTCTGGCAAGCCGCCAGTTGGGTGACTAACCCTTCGGCCTTTTCCTTCAACTCACTGTCGCCGGCGCTGGCATACATCAAAGCGCAGGCCGACAAGTAGTGGCCGCCGGTAAAATGACCCCGCAATTCGCAATCGGGTTTCTCCCAGCCGCCCAAGGGTTGAGCCGACGAAGGGAGTCCGGCGTTCACGCGAAAAGTGTGAAGAAGCCTTTCGGAGGGGAGCAGATGCAGGTATCGCCGGTCCGCCTCCAGCGCGTCCTGGAACGGGCCCTTGCGCAAGCGGACTTGCTTCAAGGGGAAGGGTTCGACCTTCCACGGGATTTTCTCCCTGCTGCTTGGCTGCGATTCCTTGGCGGGTGCGCCTGGCGCAGCGTTAAGAACGGGATTTGCCAAAACGAATTTCGGCAGAAGGGCGGCTCCCGCCAGCGCCGTCGCCGCAGAAACAAACTGCCTTCTCGTAGGTCGATGAAGATGCGTCATACCTTCCTCCCTCGGTGCAGGGCCATGATACCACCGGGTTGCAGGAGTTGTTCGGACCTCAGGGCGTGGGCGGGTATGCCAGTCCCACATTTGTTACAGAGGCACCCTAAGTCGAGCCCGCCTATTGTACAATGCAGTAAGGGGCTTAGCACAGGCGACAGGAACCATCGCGATGGAGAGGAAGTGGGAACATGATGAAGACGGGAGCGGAGATCCTTTGGGAATGCCTGGAACGCGAAGGCGTGAAGCACGTCTTCGGCTATCCCGGCGGGGCGATTCTTCCTGCCTATGACGCCTTGAGGCATAGCAAGATCCATCACATCCTGGTGCGGCACGAGCAGGGCGCGACCCACATGGCGGACGGCTACGCGCGCGCCAGTGGGCGTGTGGGCGTGGCGGTGGCTACCTCCGGCCCCGGCGCCACCAACATGGTTACGGGCATCGCCACGGCCATGATGGACTCTTCCCCGCTGGTCTGCATCACCGGCCAAGTGGGCAGCAAGGTGATTGGCTCCGATGCCTTTCAGGAGACGGACATCACCGGTGTAACCCTGCCCATCACCAAGCATAACTATCTGGTGACCCATGCGAGTGAACTGGCGCGCACGCTTCGGGAAGCTTTTTATGTGGCGCGGTCCGGCCGTCCCGGCCCCGTCCTGGTGGACATCACCAAGGATGCGCAGCAGTCCTCGTGCGAATTCGATTGGGAAGCAGCGAAACCCCAATTGCCGGGCTATCGACCCGATCTCTCGCCCACGCCGCAAGATTATTCCCAGGCGCTCAAATTGATTCAGGAAGCGAAGCGTCCGGTGATCCTCGCCGGGCACGGGATCCTCCTCTCCGGCGCCATGGCCGAGGTTCGCGAGCTGGCCGACCGCACGGGGATTCCCGTCACCCTGACGCTGCTGGGCCTGGGTGCGTTTCCCGCCTCCCACCCGCTGAATCTCGGCATGATGGGGATGCACGGCGAGGCTTGGGTGAACCACACCATCCAGGATGCCGACCTGCTGATCGCGCTGGGCATGCGCTTTGACGACCGCGTTACCGGCAACCTGAAGACCTACGCGCCCAAGGCGCGGAAAATCCAGGTGGAGATCGATCCCACGGAAATCAACAAAAACGTAAAAGTTGACGTGGCTCTCATCGGCGATCTGCGGGAAGTCCTGCGCGAACTGTTGCCCCGGCTCCAGGCAACCGACTGTAGTGAATGGCGGAGTTACATCGACGGCTTGAAAGGCGATGCCGCGGTGCGGGACATCCAGAACCTGCCGGACAGCGGGCACCTTTACGCGGCGCACGTGATCAATGATTTGTGGAAGGAAACGCGCGGCGGCGACACCGTGGTGGTCACCGACGTGGGCCAGCACCAGATGTGGGAAGCGCAATACTTCAAGCACGAACTTCCCCACTCGCTGATCACTTCCGGCGGCCTCGGCACCATGGGATTCGCGCTGCCCGCCGCTATCGGAGTCAAGGTAGCGCGCCCCGAAGCGGAGGTGTGGGTGGTGGTGGGCGACGGCGGCTTCCAAATGACCATGGCCGAGCTGGCCACCCTGGTTCAGGAAAAGCTGAAAATCCACATTGCCATCATCAACAACGGCTACCTGGGAATGGTGCGTCAGTGGCAGGAGTTTTTCTACGACCGCAACTACCAATCCACCCCTTTGCTGAGTCCCAATTTTTCCAAGCTGGCGGACGCCTATGGAATCCGCAGTGCGGTGGTGACCGAGCGCGCGCAAGTAGTGCCCGCGGTGCAATCGGCGCGCCGGCACGAAGGCCCGATGCTGATCGATTTTCAGGTCGAGCAGGAAGACTCGGTCTATCCCATGGTGGCGGCGGGAGCCGCGCTGCACGAGATGATCCGCCGCCCCAACCCGCTGGTAGAGACGGCCGAGGACGAGTAAAATCTTGAATCTTGAATCTTGAATTTTGAATCTTGAATTATTGACCCCTATGCTGAAAACCTTTGTGGTGCACGTCGAAAACAAGCCCGGCGTTCTGACGCGGGTGGCATCGCTGTTCCGCCGCCGCGCCTTCAACATCGACTCGCTGACGGTAGGGCGCACGGAAAAACCGGAAGTGTCACGCATGACCATTACCGTTGAGGCGGACCAGGACCAGGCGCGCCGCATTGAAGCGAGCCTTTACAAGTTGGTGAACGTCCTCCTGGTGGAAGACATCACCGAGGAGCCCGCCATTACCCGCGACCTGGCCATGATCAAGGTGGCCGCCCAGCACGATCAGCGCTCCCACGTGCTTCAGTTGGTGAACATCTTCCGGGCGCGAGTGGTGGACGTCGCGCCGGAGTCACTCATCATCGAAATCACCGGCGGTGAAGACAAAATCGATGGCCTGCTGGAGGTGCTGCGCCCCTTCGGGTTGTTGGAAATGGTGCGCACCGGGATTGTGGCCATGCGGCGCGGCAACAAATCCTCCACCGCCACCCCGGCTACGGAAGAACTGGACGAAGTCACAGCGGAAACGAACAACGACGAAGGCCAGTCGGTGTAGCCACCGCTCGCCTGCATCCCACCCGCCTGCGGGCCATCTAACGACCCATTGTGAGTAGCGAGTGTAGCGCAGACCTCCGCCTTTGAGGTCTGCGGTTCTTACCTAAGTTCAGGCTTACCAATGCGGGGAAAGACCACCCACATCGAAGTTTGTGGGTTTTTCGCAGGAAGAGCCGCGGACCCCAAAACCGGGGGTCCGCGCTACACCTCCTCTTGGCCCACCATACCGTGCGGGCAGAGGCTGGGCGGTGTTGATCAAGATTTTCCAACGACGCAACATTCACCGATCACGCATTCCCTTGGCGTGTGCGCGGGAGCGATTTCGGACAATTAGACATCCCCCTTTTACGATTTTTTCCTACCCGCAGGAATTCCGACAATAATCCCCTTGACAGACCAGTAGCTCAGGGCGTGTAGTCTATGAGGGTTACCAGGGAGGGCCGAAGGCAGAGGACGCCAGGCGCGAGAGGCGGAAAGAGGGCCGGAGGCAGCACGCGGTAGGCTATAGGCTGGCTCCGGGGTCCTTACTCCAGAACCCTCGCGAACCACCGTCCGCCAACCACTCCCCACTGCCCCATGGAGGATTCAATGTCTTTAACACCCAAACGAAGAAGCACGGAGAAAACTGCGTCCCGGAGTCAGCGCAACGGCCGCAAATCGAGGGGCGCGGTGACCCCGGAAGGCAAGGCGCGCGCTGCGAGAACCAACTTGCGCCATGGATACTATTCGCGGGCGCAGGACGAGGCTTTGACCGCGCCGGGGGAAGATCGGGCGGAGTTCCGAGTTGTGGCCGCTCACCAACATCCTCATGAAGGTTCGGAAGGGGGCGCTAACCCTAACCGATTCAAATGATTAAAAGTGCTCTGGATGAGTTGTTGAAAACAAAGGGGCAAAACAAAAAAGATGTTAAAAATGAAGGTAGCTCTGGATGAGTTACTGAAAACAAAGGGGCAAAAAAAGTGCTCTGGATGACTTGATAAAAACGCAGAAGTTATCGTGTTTTCACGATGAGTTGCTGAAAGGAAAGGAGATAGGCGGAGAAAATGCTGAATTCTGAATCATGAACTCTGAATTAGGAGCCATAGAGGCTGCGGTCGCGTGATCGGCTCCCGGGTCCGCAGGGCCATCTGAACATCGGGGCATTTCTCACAACGTCGCCCCACTTCATTTCAGAAGCGGGGAGAGATAGGATGCAGAAAGCATGTAATCGAAAGGAAGGCCGCCAAGAGTGGGGCTGATGGCCTCGGGGAAAACGGAAAACCCTTCATCATGGATTTTCAGAACAAAGTTGCGGCATGGTATTCCAGGAAGGGGGCTTGCCAGCGCCGCCACGCTGAGGCATTATCATTCACGCAATCATTCACGCGGGAGGGCAAGCAGAACCCCGATCGCAAAAAGGAAAATATGCTCATGAGCAAACAACTTGCATGCTTGAAGACGCAATGGAACGGGCGCGAGGCCTACACGCTCCAGAATGACCTGGTGCAAATGGTGACCCTGCCCGGCGGCGGCCACATCGCGGAATTCCAGTTTCTGGCCAGCACGGGATTGCCCGTCCTCAATCCCCTCTGGGTTCCCCCGTGGAAGACCATGGAGCCCTACCAATACCGGGCGGAGAGAGACGCCGACGTTTACGGTCCGGTGAATGAAGGGAAACTGCTCTCCGGCATCGCCGGGCACAATATCTGTTTGGATTACTTCGGCCCGCCGTCGGAAGAAGAGGCCGCCCAGGGCCTATCGACGCACGGGGAAGCGCCTTCCGCCAAATGGCAAAAGACCAAGCTCCACGCGACTGCACAGGAAGTCAGCCTTACCCTCGCGGTCCGCCTGCCGGTGGCGGGACTGCGCTTCAGCCGTGAGATCCGATTGCGGCGGGGCGAGTCTGTGGCCTATATTGCCGAGACCGTTGTCAACGAAAAGAAGGCCGACCACTTCTTCCACTGGACCCAACACGTCACCCTGAGCCCGCCCTTTCTGGGGAACGAGACCAGCCTCATCGCCATGTCCGCCACGCGGGGGAGAACCTCTCCGGGCGGCTATGGAGGCAATGAGCTGCTCGCCTCCGGGCGCAACTTTCATTGGCCCTTCGCCCCGGGGCAAAACGGCAAAAGCATCGATCTTACGCGCCCCTTCGCGCGCCAGGGGCTGGGATTCCTGGTGTCGCTTTTGCTGAATCCACGCCGGCAAGGGCAATACATCTCTGCCCTTAACCTGCCGAACCGCCTTCTGCTGGGCTACTGCTTCCGGACCAGTGATTTTCCCTGGGTGGCGATTTGGGAAGAGAATCAGTCGCGGGCGACGGAACCATGGAATGGACGCGCCCAAACACGCGGGCTCGAATTCGGGTCCACACCCTCTCCGGTTACGCGGCGGGAGGCGTTCGCGGTGTCGCCCCTGCTCAACACCCCAACCTTTTCCATCGTTCCCGCGAAAGGAAAAACTACCGCCCGCTACTTGAGCTTTCTCGCGCAAGTCCCCGAGGATTTTGGCGTGGTGCGCGACATCCAAGTCGCCAAGACCGAAATCCTGGTCCAAGGGAGCGGCCGGCGGTCGTCGCTGCAATTGCCCGCCGCCGGTCTTGCCGAATATGGTTGGGCGTAAAGCGGGTTTCGATTATCCCCGGGCTATCGGTAATTTTTGATGCTGGGCCACAACTCCGCCAGAGGTCTCTGGATGCCGCGGCAAACCATGATGGGGATGCCGTCTTCGTATGGTTGGATCCAAGGGGATGTGAAGGTCGCGGCGCGTTCGCTGGAGGCGAACAAGTGCTCGTCGGCACCGCAGTCTCCCGCCACATCGATGATCACGTTGCCGCTGTAACCATGCGTCCCCCAGAGGTAATACTGATTGTGGCCGCTGAGCGCGGGCGGCAATCCGTATTGAGCTCCGAAGAAATCGATGGCGCCCGCTTCACCGTAGTTCCCTGCGACGATGGCCGCCTGCGCGCGGTCACCGGGCGGAAGGGACTGATAGACCTTCGCGACGGTCGCGGCCATTTCAGGCCATCCGTGCATATCCGCCCAATCGGTGGGAAGTGCGGGCAGGCGCTGGTGCTCGGTCGCCATGGATTGGCGAGAGATGTGCATGATCTCGAGCAACCAGTCGGTGTAGGAGGCCGCCTGCAGCTCCGGCAAAATCGGCAACGCGAAGGGGACGAAAATGAGCCCCAGAGCAATCACGGCGGTGGCCACGACCGGCCGCAGCGCCTTCCCTCGATTCGTCCAGGCTTCGATCACCACGGCCCCCGCCGCCATCAGATACGGGTATACATCGGCTGGGTAATAGTGCTTTCCATGGAACACAAGCATAAACGTTATCAAGATGATATACGTGTAACCCAGGAATCGCAGGCGCGCGCTCCGCAGGAGCCAGACGAGACCGATAATCCACACCCCAGCCAGAAACACGTTGGTGAGAACGAGTTGCTGAAACAGGTATTGGGCGGGGCCGACGATCAGGTTCTTCCCGTGCTGGCCGTTGCGCAGGAATTCCAGGGTGGGAAAGCCGTAATGAACCTGCCAAAGGAAATTCGGCAACGCAATCAGCCCGCATACGCCGCACCCCGCCAGGAACCAGCGCGAGAAGAGAATCCTCCGTTCGGGGGTGAAGAGCAAGCCGAGCAGCAAGGCCGCCATGAAGAACACTACGGTGTATTTGCTTTGAATGCAGATGCCCATGGCGGCGCCCACCCCCAGCCAGCCGCGGGGATCGGCCCCTTTCGTCAAGCGCAGCGTGTAAAGCGCCGCCAGCGGCCAAAGCCAAAGACCGGTGATGTCAGGCGAAACCTTCATCCCAAAGTTCATAAGGACGGGGGCGAAGAACACGACCAGCGCGGCGAGGACCTGGGCGAAGGCTCCGCCCCCCAACTCCGTGGCGAGCAGGCATGTTACATACACGCCTGCGGCGGCAAAAAACGCGGGGACGGCGCGCAAGAGCACGAGCGAGTGGCCGAACACCTGCGTTCCGGCGGCGAGAAGCGGCGTCACCGGCGGCTGGTCAACGTAGCCCCACCCCGGGTGCCGCCCACAAATGATGAGATAGAGTTCATCGCGGAAAAATCCATAATGCGGGTTGCCCACCAGATGCAACCCAAACGTCGCGATGGCGGCAATCAAAGGAATTCGAAGGCGGTCGTTCGTCAGCATGCTTCTGCTCCCTTATATGCAACAAAGCCCGAGGCGGATCAGCAGCATTCTAGCGCGAATTTATACGAGGGGGGAGGGCAAGAAGATTCCAGCCTATTTGCCGTGTCCCACTTCGTTGACGGAAGGTAGCTTGGAGGAGTTCCAGCCGCCGCCCAGCGCCTCGATCAGCAGGACGCTGGCGCTCATGCGGCGAGTCAGAATATCGAGGGCCTGCACTTGGTCTTGCAAGAGGATAGCTTGCTCGGTGATGACGGTGAGGTAGTTGACGGTGCCGGCCTTGTATTGGTAAGTGGAAATATCCAGTGAATTCTGCGCAGCTTTTACGGCCTCATTCTCGGCCTGGGCCTCGTTTTCAAGCACGCGCAGCGCCGCCAGATTATCCTCGACTTGCTGGAAAGCGGTTAGAACGGTCTGGCGATAATTCGCCACCGTGGCGTCATAGGCTGCCAGTGACTGGTTCAAAGTGGCGCGACGCTTGCCGGCATCAAAGACCGTCTCCGCCAATTCGGGCCCCACCGACCACAATCGGCTTGGCCAGGAGATCCACTTTGAGAACGACGTGCTTCCAAAACCTACCCCGGTGTTGGGAGCGAGGGAAAGGGTGGGGTAATAGGCCGCTTTGGCGATGCCGATCTGCTCGTTGGCCTGGGCCATCTGCCGTTCGGCGGTGGCGATATCAGGCCGGCGCTCCAGCAGGGTGGAAGGAAGTTCCACGGGCACGGGTGGCGGCGTGATCTTGATGCCGCCGGAGGAGATGGAAAGTTCCGCGGGGGCTTTGCCCGTCAGGACGGCGATGGCATGCTCGTACTGTGCGCGCGCCACACCATAATCGATCAACTGGGCGCGCGCGGTCTCCAATTGGGTCTGCGCCTGCGCCACGTCGGAGCCCGACGCCACGCCACTATTAAACCTGTCTTGCGTGAGCTTCAGATAATCCTGATAGGACTTCTCGGTGGTTTCGAGCAAGTCTTTCTCGCCATCCGTGCCGCGCAACTCGAAGTAATCCTGCGCGAGTTCCGCCTGGTAAGACAGTCGCGCGTTTTCCAGTTGGGCATCACTGGCTTGTGCGGCCTCGGCGCTAGCCTGAATACTGCGCCGGATGCTGCCCCAAAGGTCGGCTTGGTACGACACGTCCACCGGAAGTTCGTAACTGGTATAGGCGTTTCCATTATTGCTACCCGTTATTCGCGATCCCACAATGGAAGGAGCGGCGGAAACGGTCGGGTACAAGGCCGAGCGCGCGATCTTAACGGCGAATTTGGCCTCGCGAAACTGCGCTTCCGCCATTTTGATATTCTGGTTGGAAATGCTCACCTGTTCTTCCAGGGTATTGAGCTCAGGGTCGTTATAGATTTCCCACCATTTGCCGCGTGCCAGGGCGTCGCTGGGCTGCGCCGGCGCCCACTGGGACGCCTGGGGAGAGTTCGCGGGCGGGAGTTCCTTGTACGTCGGCGGCGCGGGAGCGGGGGGGCGTTTGTAATTGGGGCCCACCATGCAGGAAGGGAGCAATAAGCAGGAGGCAGCGAGCAGGAGGCAGAAGAAGGCAGTAGGCAGTGGGCAGTAGGCAATAGGCAGCCGCAGGGGGGCGTCTTGGTTGTGACCCCCGAGGCGGACAGTGTTGTTTGTCGTCATCGAGCGCATGGTGATTTCTTTGCTCCGATCAAGGGCGCACCCCCGTGGGATGGTTATCCTTCTGAACTCCACTCGCTGCTTACTGCCTACAGCCTTCCGAAGGTTAGACCTCCGGGGCGAGGGGCATGATCCTTTCGGGCCCTGTTCCCCGAACCCGATGCCGCCAATTTTGCAGCCGGTCAAAATAGAGGTACACCACGGGAGTCGTATACAGGGTCAGCAACTGGCTTACGATCAGCCCGCCGATGATGGCGATTCCCAGCGGGCGGCGCAACTCCGATCCGGTGCCGGTGCCGATAGCGAGCGGAACAGCGCCCAGCATGGCCGCCATGGTTGTCATCATGATGGGTCGAAACCGCAACAAGCATGCCTCGTAGATGGCGTCTCGGGAATTCTTGCCTTCGTTGCGCTCGGCGGAAATGGCAAAGTCGACCATCAGGATGCCGTTCTTTTTCACCAGCCCGATCAGCAGGATGATTCCGATAATGGCGATCACCGTGAGGTCCGTGCGTGTGAGCATAAGCGCCAGCAGCGCGCCCACGCCCGCCGACGGCAACGTGGAGAGAATGGTAACGGGGTGAACGTAACTTTCGTAGAGGATGCCGAGCACGAGGTAAACCGAAATGAGCGCGGCGGCGATCAGCAGGGGCTGGCTCGAGAGCGTGTCCTGATAGGCTTGTGCGGTTCCGGCAAAACCGGTGCGAACCGTAGAGGGCAAACCAATTTTGCCGGCCCTTTCGGTGATGGCGTCCGCGGCATCTCCCAAGGCCACGCCCGGCTGGAGATTGAACGAGATGGTGACCGAAGGAGTGAGTCCCTGGTGGTTCACCGCCAGCGGCGCGGTAATGGGGGCATATTTGGTGAAGGCACTAAGGGGAACGGCCTGTCCATTGGGCGAGTGCACGTAAACCTGGCGCAGGAAGAGCGGATCCTGCCAGAATTCGGGCGCCACCTCCATCACCACGTGATACTGATTGAGCGGAGTGTACATGGTCGAAACCTGGCGTTCGCCAAAGGCATCGTAGAGGGTGTTGTCAATCAGTTGCGGGGAAATGCCAAAGCGCGCCGCGGTGGGCCGATCATACTGGACGTAGGCCTGGAGGCCGCGGTCTTGCTGATCGGTATTCACGTCCGCGATCAGGGGAATCGTTCGCATCTCCTGGAGCATGCGGGGGGCGTAGTTTTGCAGATCCTGGACACTGTCAGCCCGCATCGTGTACTGATATTGGGAAGCGCCGAAGCGGCCGCCCACCCGGATATCTTGCGAGGCTTGCAGATAGAGAGAGGCGCCTGGGACCCGGCCCAGCTTGGGCCGCAACCGCGCAATAACCAGGTCGGCGTTGATTTTTCTCACCTCGGGAGGCTTGAGCGAAATGAACATCTGCGCGGTGTTCATGGCCCCGCCACGGGGGCCGCCTCCCCCGGTAAATCCGTTAACGGTATCCACCGCGGGGTCGGCGACCACAATATCCACCATCTGCCGCAAGACCTTGTCCATCGCTTGAAACGAGGTATCCTGGTCCGCCTGAATCGCGCCCATGATGCGTCCATTGTCTTGCTGGGGAAAAAACCCCTTGGAAACGTGGATGTAGAGGTAGATGTTCAACCCGATGGTGGCCAACAATACCGCCAGGGTAATGGCCGAGAAGCGCAGCGCGGTAGCCAAGGTCCTCCCATAGAAATTCACCACCGCGTTGAAGGCGCGTTCGGAAGTCCGGTACATCCAGCCATGGGATTCGTGCTCCCGCAACAGGTGCGCGGACATGGAGGGCGTCGCGGTAAGGGAGACCACCATGGAAACAAGGATGGCGGCGGAGAGGGTCACGGCAAACTCGCGAAATAGCCGGCCCACAATTCCCCCCATCAGCAGCAAGGGGATGAACACCGCCACCAGCGAGATGCTCATGGTCACTACCGTGAAGCCAATCTCCTTGGCGCCCCGGAGCGCCGCCGCGAACGGCGCCATGCCTTTTTCCAGATAGCGGGTGATGTTTTCGATCACCACAATCGCGTCATCCACCACAAAGCCGGTGGAGACACAAAGCGCCATCAAGGAAAGGTTGTCGAGACTGTAGCCCAGCAGGTACATGACCCCGAAGGTTCCCAACAGGGACACGGGAACGGCGACACTGGGGATAAACGTGGTCCGCGGACTCCGTAGAAAAACGAAGACTACCAGGATCACCAGAATGACGGAGATGATGAGGGTGCGCTCCACGTCGTGAACGGAGGCGCGAATGGTCAGGGTTTGATCCATGGCCACGCGCATATCGATGGTAGGGGGCATATCCGCCTTGAGCTGGGGCAGCATGGCCTTGACGCGGTCCACGGTGTCAATGATATTGGCGCCGGGTTGGCGGAAGATGATGATCAGCACGCAAGGTTTGCCGTTGGTGTAGCCCGCATTACGAATTGATTCCGGGGCGTCACGCACTTCGGCGACATCCGCGAGGCGCACGGCGGAGCCCTTGCGGTAAGCGACGATCAGCGGGCGGTAATCACTGGCGTGGAACAGTTGATCGTTGGCGCCCACCTCCCACATACGGTGCCCGTCGGAAAAGTGCCCTTTCGGTTCGTTGGCATTGGAGTTACTCAAGACTCCCCGCACCTGCTCCAATCCGATGCCGTATTTGTCAAGCAAGGTCGGATTCAATTCCACCCGAACTCCCGGCAGTGCGCCCCCGCCCGCGAACGCCTGGCCTACTCCCTTCACCTGCGAGAGTTTCTGCACCAGGATGGAGGAAGCATAATCGTAAATCTTGCTCTTCGGCAGCACGTCGGAGGTGAGCGAGAGCAAATAGATGGGAGAATCGGCCGGGTTAATCTTCCGGTACGTTGGGTTGCTGGGCAGGTTGGTGGGCAGGTACCCGCGGGCCGCGTTGATGGCGGCTTGGGTGTCGCGCGCCGCCGCGTCGATGTTCCGGTTCAAGTCAAATTGCAGGGTAACGTTGGATCCCCCGAGGTTACTCGATGAGGTCATCTCAGTGACCGACGCGATGCGGCCAAATTGGCGCTCGAGCGGCGTGGCGACCGACGAGGCCATGATCTCCGGACTGGCGCCCGGCAAGCCTGCCGACACCGAGACGGTGGGAAAATCTACCTGGGGCAGCGGCGATACCGGCAGCAGACGGAAAGCCACAGCACCGGCCAGCGAGATAGCGACGACCAGGAGCGTCGTAGCGATCGGCCTGCGAATAAAGGGCTCGGAGATATTCATCTTATTTCAGTTAAGGATCGAAAATATTGTCGATTTTCGATTTTCCCCATGTTTCAATCGACAATCGACCATCGTCAATTCCCCGCCGGCGCGGCGCCCGGATTACCATTGCGATGCCGGGAAAAGCGCAATGCCAAACGATCAAACCAGAGATAAATCACCGGAGTCGTATAGAGGGTCAACAACTGGCTTAAGAGGAGCCCGCCAACCATGGCGATCCCCAAGGGCCGGCGCAGTTCCGAACCCATGCCGGTGCCCAGCGCCAAGGGCACGCCGGCCAGTAACGCCGCCATCGTGGTCATCATGATGGGCCGGAAGCGCAGCAAGCAGGCTTGATAGATGGCATTCACCGGCGTCATCCCTTCCTTTCGTTCCGCGTCCAAGGCGAAATCGATCATCATGATGCCGTTCTTCTTGACAATGCCGATGAGCAAGACCAAGCCAATTAGCGCAATCACGCTGAAATCCGTCCGGCAGATTAGGAGCGCCAGCAGGGCGCCCACACCCGCAGAGGGCAGCGTGGACAGGATGGTGATGGGGTGGATGTAGCTCTCATACAAGACGCCCAGGACAATGTAGACGGTAATGAGGGCCGCCAGGATCAGGATAGGTTCATTAGAGAGCGAGGCCAGGAAGGACGCCGCCGTACCCTGAAAGTCCCCCTGAATACTGGCCGGCATGTCGGATTCGGCCTTGACCTTGTTTACCGCATCCACCGCGGTGCCCAACGAAGCGCCGGGAGCCAGATTGAAGGAGAGGGTGACGACCGGGAACTGGCCCTGATGGTTCACGGTAATGGGAGCGTTCATCTCCTCGATGTGAGTAAAAGCTGCGAGTGGCACTTGGCCGCCATTGGAAAACTTGGATGTGGAGGCAATCTGTCCACCACCAAAGGCGCTATCGGAAGCGATCGTGGTGGAGAGGCCGGAGGAAGAGGTGGAATTCGAAAGACTGGTCGCGGCTGCGGTCAGGGAGCTTGTGGGTCCATACAACTGGGCGGAAGCCGATCCGCCCGATACCAATCCTGCCGACCCGGCGGAACTGGTCGCCGCGCCGGTGCGGATGAAGAGGTCGCGCAGATCCAGGGGATTCTTCTGAAAATCCTGCTTCACTTCCAACACCACGTGGTACTGGTTCAACTGGGTAAAAATCGTGGACACTTCTCGTTGGCCGTAGGCATCGTAGAGGGTTTGATCGATGGTCGAGGGCGTGATGCCGAGCCGGTAAGCAGTATTACGATCGTAGACCAGCTTGGCGCGCAGTCCCCCCTCCTGCTGGTCACTTGCCACATCGCGCAGATCGGGCAACTCTTGCAGTCTCTTGACCATGCCGGGTGCGAAGGCGTCCAACTCGTCGGCATTGGGATCTTCCAAAGTGTACTGGAACTGCGTGCGGCTAACCCGGTCCTCCACGGTGATATCCTGCACCGGCTGCATGTACAGGGTAATTCCCGGCACGGTCGCCAGCTCCGGCTGCAAGCGGCGGATGACGTCACTGGCGCTAATCTTGCGCTCGTCGATCGGCTTCAGGTTAATCAGAATGCGCCCGCTGTTCAGCGTGGTATTCGTTCCATCGATACCAATAAATGAGGACAGGCTTTCGACGGCAGGATCCTGCAAAATGATTTTGCCCAGCGCTTGCTGCTCAGTGGACATTTCCCGGAAAGAAACCGTTTGCCCGGCTTCGGAAACACCTTGGATGACCCCCGTATCTTGAATCGGGAAGAACCCCTTGGGAATGTAAATATAGAGCAGAATGGTGAGGACCAGCGTCCCGGCCGCGACCACCAGAGTCGTGGTCTGATGGCGCAGGACAACCTGGAGTGTCCGGTCATAGAGGGAAATGATGGCTTTCCAACCGTGCTCGGTGACCCGATAGAAGCGGGTCTGATCGGCTTCCGGGGAATGCTTGAGCAGCTTGGAACACATCATAGGCGTGAGCGTCAACGAGACGACGGCGGAAACCAGGATGGTAACCGCCAAGGTGACGGCAAACTCGCGGAAAAGCCGCCCGACAATATCTCCCATGAACAAGAGAGGAATGAGCACGGCAATCAAGGATATGGTCAGCGAAACAATGGTGAAGCCAATCTGCGCCGATCCTTTTAGCGCTGCCTGAAGCGCCGGCTCGCCTTCCTCAATGTATCGTGTGATGTTCTCGATCATTACGATGGCGTCGTCCACCACGAACCCGGTGGAAATGGTCAAGGCCATCAAGCTTAGATTGTTAAGGCTGTACCCGAGCAGATACATCACGCCAAAGGTGCCGACCAGGGAAAGCGGCACGGCTACACTGGGAATAATGGTGGCGGCTAAGTTGCGCAAGAACAGAAAAATGACCAATACCACCAGCGCTACCGTGAGCATCAATTCGAACTCCACGTCTTCGACGGAAGCTCGAATGGTGGTGGTCCGGTCGGTCAAAATCTTGACCTGGACGGAGGACGGCAATGATTTCTTAAGCTGATCCAGAAGGGCCTTGATGCGATCCACCACCGCAATAACATTGGCGCCCGGCTGGCGTTGAATGTTCACGATGACCGCGGGGGTGTCATTCATCCAGGCGGCTTGGCGGACGTTTTCCACGTCGTCATCCACCGAGGCCACGTCCGTCATTTTCACCGGAGATCCATTCCGGTAAGCAATGACCAACGGCGCATAATCAGCGCCCGAGAGCAACTGGTCATTGGCCCCAATCTGATAGGACTGGTGCGGACCATCAAAGTTGCCTTTCGCCTGGTTGACGTTGGCGGAGACGATGGCGTTGCGTAGATCTTCCAGGTTGAGGCCGTAAGAGGCCATCAATGTGGGATTGGCCCGAATCCGTACGGCGGGTTTCTGGCCGCCGCTGATGCTCACCAAGCCCACTCCGGGCAACTGGGACATCTTCGGGGCCAGACGCGTGTCCGCAAGGTCCTCCACTTTCGACAAGGGCAGGGTGGTGGAACTAAGCGCCAGGGTCAAAACCGGGGCGTCGGCAGGGTTGCTTTTGCTGTAAATGGGTGGCGTGGGAAGGTCGGGAGGCAGGTACGTTCCCGCCGCATTGATGGACTGCTGCACTTCCTGCTCAGCCACGTCGATATTCAGGCTGAGGTTGAACTGCAAGGTGATAATGGAGCTGCCGTCGGAGCTGGTGGAGGTCATCTGCTGGAGACCGGGCACCTGGCCGAACTGGCGCTCCAAAGGAGCGGTGACCGACGATGCCATCACATCCGGGCTTGCCCCCGGATAAAATGTGATGATCTGGATGGTGGGATAATCCACCTCCGGCAGGGCTGAGACGGGCAACTGCTTGTAAGCTACCGCGCCCGCCAGGAGGATTGCGACCATCAGCAACGACGTTGCTATCGGTCGGAGGATAAAGATCCGTGACGGGCTCATGAACTCCCTCGTGTACTCCTCTCGCCGGACTTTGCCACCCTGACCTTACTTCCTTCTTGCAGCTTGTCGACACCCGTCATTACCACCTGATCACCGGGAACCAAGCCGGAGGTGACTTCCGTATCGTCGCCCTCCGTGGTCCCGATCGTGATCGTCCGCACCGTGACACTGGAATCAGGTTTGATCAGGTAAATGTAAGTTGCCTGTGAGTTCCGTTGCACGGTAGCCGTGGGGATCAGGGTTACGCCTTGCTTTTCTTCCACCAACAATCGCGCGTTGACAAACTGGTTGGGGAACAAGCTCCCATCCCGGTTGTCGAAGTTCGCGCGAAATTTGACCGTGCCGGTGGTCGGGTCGATCTGATTATCCAACGTCTCCAACCACCCTTGAGCAAGCTTCGTCTTCATTTCCCGGTCATAGGCTTCCACCTTTAACCGCGCCCCGGCACGCATTCTTCCCATTATGAGGGGAAGCTGGTCCTCGCCCAGTGGGAAAATCACGCTGATGGGCTCGATCTGGGTGATGACCACTAATCCCGTGGCATCGTTGGGCGTTACGTAATTTCCCGGATCGACGAGGCGAAGGCCCATGCGGCCCGCAATTGGGGCCGTGATGTGGCAATAGATGAGATCAAGTTTGGCGCTGTCAATTTGCGCTTGATCGGTTTGCACGATGGCCTGGTCCTGTTTGACCGTGGCTTCCTGCGTCGCCAGTTGCTGTTCCGGAATGGCTTTCAGGGGGGCGAGGGTCTGATAACGCGTCAAATCCACTTTGGCGTTTTCCAGGTTGGCTTGATCCCGGGCGAGTCCCGCTTGGGCTTGTTCCAGCATGACTTGATAGGGCCGGGGATCAATCTCCGCCAGCAGGTCGCCTTTGCCAACCGTCTGGCCTTCCTTATACAACACTTGCATCAGGTATCCGGAGATCTGACTCTTGACAGTTACCGTATAAATCGGGGTTACCGAACCCAGGCCGGTATCATAGACGCCGATGTCACCCTTGCGCGCGCGGGCAGCATCCACGGGGATTGCGCCTGAGCCTCGTCCGGGCCTGCCGCCCGGCGATTGGGTAGCATCGCTAGCCGCCTTTGCAGTATTGGCATGAGAGTGAAAATAGTAATAGACGCCCAACCCCACCAAAACCAAAATCACCAGCCACAACCACCCGTGTTTCTTGGACTTTCCGGGCGGGGGGGCGTCTGTTGCCTGAAAGCGCGGCATGGTTTCTTCCAAATCATGCCGGTCTAACGTATTGGATTTTTCCAGGTTCATAATCTACTTGCCTCTAATGTTGCTGAGGGAAACTAACGACCATCAATTTAGCACCTTAATTGGACGATAAAGGAGCGCTCCTGGTTACCGTTGCGGTTGCTGCTTGGGTTCGATCATTCACAGAATACCATAAGTGGCAATTTCCATGACATTACGCCAAAGATGGCCCAATCGTAAACACACCAATCGTAAACACGCCTTGCCTGCGACCGATGCCCGTGTTATTATTATAGGTCTCCTGAAAACACATTTAGGGTAGACTGACTCGATAGGTAAGACCCTGCGCACGCAGTTTCACCTGCGGCAACTCCACGCAAAGTGCTTCTGCCTGGCCGCGCAGTTCAAAGCCTGACCGCTGCATCGCCCGCGCCGCCCCCGTGGCGGAACTGCGGAGGCACGGCATCGATTATAAGAAGGAGAGCATGCATGGACACGAAAGCACGCTCAGTCAGCGTGTTCGGATTGGGTTATGTGGGTTCGGTGACGGCTGCCTGTCTGGCCCACAAAGGCCATCGCGTAATCGGAGTGGACGTTAGTCCGGCCAAAGTTGAAATGATCGAGGCGGGGCGCAGTCCCGTCATCGAGGCGCAGTTGGACGAACTGGTGGCAAACAGCCACCAGGCAGGCTATCTTGACGCCACCACCGACGCGAGCGCAGCGGTTTTGCAATCAGAAATCTCTTTTGCCTGTGTGGGAACCCCCAGCCAGCGGAACGGCAAGCTCGATATCGGCCAGATCGAGCACGTCTGCCGCGAGATCGGGCGGGGCTTGGCGAGCAAGGACTCCTACCACACGATCGTCCTGCGCAGTACGGTTCTGCCGGGCACCACCCAATCCGTGGTGATTCCGGCTCTCGAGGGCGCGAGCCACAAGCGCGCGGGTGCGGATTTCGCCGTCTGCTATAACCCCGAGTTCATGCGCGAAGGGACGGCCGTCAGGGACTTTTTCGAGCCACCCTACACGATCCTGGGCGCGGAATCGCCGGATCACTTGACCACGTTGCGCGAGGTTTACGGCTGGGTCCCGAGCCAGGTTTTTGAAACCTCCATTTCCGTGGCCGAGATGGTCAAATACGTCTCCAACGCTTTCCACGCTTTGAAGGTGAGCTTCGCCAATGAGATCGGAACCCTCGCCAAGCACCTGGGCGTTGACGCGGAAGAGGTAACTCGCATCTTCACTTCCGACACCCGGTTGAATATTTCCCCCGCTTATCTCGCGCCGGGATTCGCCTTCGGCGGCTCATGTCTGCCCAAAGATCTGCGAGCTCTCGAGCATCGCGCCAGGGAGCTTGATTTGCGGTTGCCGCTCCTCGAAGCCATCATGCCCAGCAACGACAAGCACGTGGAGCGCGCGGCGGATGCAATTTTGCACACCAACAAGAAAAAGGTGGCGCTGCTGGGACTGAGTTTCAAGGCGGGCACGGACGACTTGCGGGAGAGCCCCCAGGTACGGCTGAGCAAGCGGTTGATCGGGGAGGGCTGCCAGGTCCGGATTTGGGATCCCTGCGTTTCTCTGGGCCATCTCGTAGGCTCGAACCGGCAGTTCATCGACCAGGTCATCCCCCACATCGGGTCGTTGCTTTCCACGAGCTTGGCGGAGGTCGTCGCGCCGGCCGAGGTAGTGATCATTGGGACGAGATCGGTGGAGAGATCCGAACTCATCCCTCTGCTGCGGCCGGACCAAATCGTCATCGACCTGGTCAATCTCGAAAAGTCCGCCCGCTTCGACATGAACGCCTCATACCAAGGTCTTTGCTGGTAGCCGCTCAATGTCAATGCGTGGAGGAAAGCCATGCGGTGGCCGGCCACCGCCGATGGCGCATCGTTTTGCTCACAATATTATGGAGGAATTATGGCTAGGGTTCTGGTTACGGGTGGTGCGGGGTTCATCGGCTCGGCGTTGGTTCATCGCTTGTTGGAGCAAGACGCGCAAGTCCGCGTCGTCGACAACTTCAGCACCGGATTCCGGCATAACCTGGAGGATGTCTTGGATCGGATTGAGCTCCTGGAAGGCGACCTGGCGGAAATGCCCACGGCGGAGGCCGCCGTGCGCGACGTGGAGTTCGTCCTGCACGAGGCGGCGATTCCCTCGGTGCAGCGCTCGGTGGATGATCCGGTGAACAGCAACCGGGCCAATGTCACGGCGACGTTGAATCTGCTCGTGGCCGCTCGCCAAGCCCCGGTGAAGCGGTTTGTTTACGCCAGTTCTTCCTCGGCTTATGGTGATACCCAAGTCCTCCCCAAGGTGGAAACCATGCCGGATAACCCCATTTCCCCTTACGCCCTCACCAAGCTGACCGGGGAGAAGTACTGCGTCGTCTTTCATCGGATCTATGGCTTGCCCACGGTTTGCCTTCGATATTTCAATGTTTTCGGCCCCCGGCAAAACCCCCACTCCCCCTATTCCGCGGTCATTTCCCGGTTCATCGACATGGCTCTGGACGGCCGCCGCCCCACGGTCTATGGTGACGGCGAACAATCGCGCGACTTCACCTACATCGACAACGTCGTGGACGCCAACCTCCTCGCCTGCCAGGCCGACGCCGCCAATGGGATGTTCTTCAACATCGGAACCGGAGAGCGGCACACCCTAAACGACCTGCTCGGTTCGCTCTCCATGGTCGTGGGAAGCAAGCTGGATGCCGTGTACATGGAGCCCCGCAAGGGGGACGTCAAACATTCGCAGGCGGACATCGGAAAGGCCAGACGAGTCTTGGGTTATGAGCCGAAGGTGAGCTTCGAGGAGGGTCTTCGGCGAACGGTGGATTGGTTCCGGCGGAAATCGTCAAGATAACCAATTCTTTTTGGCGTATCTTCAACTATCTAGCACGCCACTTACGGCTCAACGTAATACCGCGGGCGGACAAGCTGGGGGGCTGTGCATCTGTAAACTCCACAATATAAAGGTCTTTTCCCACGCAGAAAAATTGAGCCGGGTAACCGACGCCTGTCAACCTTTTCTCCGGCCAGCGCCGGGGCAATAGTTTTTGTGCAACCTTTTCGGGCTTCCCGACGTCTAAGATGGTAACTCTATTCTATTGACTACCTGGGGAAGTGGGTAGTCCGGGGATTTCTCGAATTATCCACTTCCTCCTTCCATTCCTCAAAAGAATTCCCAATCGCAACTTGAGCGAGAGCCGATGTTGGGAACGTGTACGTTCGCTTAAAATCAGTTTACAGCGAGCAGTGAGAAGCTATATACTGCATTTCCTCGCGCTTAGCCAAATTCCCACCAGGGATAAGTTGAGCCTCGCAGAGTCGCGAGACCAGCCGAATCTCAGGAATCACAGCGGAGAGCTCAGGCATGAACCTGCTTAGCGAGATTGAAGAACTTAGTTGTAATTTCCGCGCGCCCCTCGAACCTCAGGGGGTTATGGAGGCGCTCGTTACGCGCCTCGTAAACCAATACGCGGTAGCCGCTGCCGGCATCTGGCATCTGAACCCCGGCCAATCGGACCTATCGCTCGCGGCCTCGGCCGGCGCCCCCCCCTTCCCAGCTTCCGTGCAGGAGATCTCCGCGAGCCGTTCGTGGTTGGGAAGGGCTGCGCAAGCGAAGTCGCCGCAGCTTTATCAAGGATCGGCGGCGGAGGGTGATGAGTTGGCGCAATGGGCGGAGCAAAACCAGTTCAGCTTTTTTAGCGCTTATCCGCTGGCGGTTGAATCCAAAATCTCCGGGGTTCTGCTGCTGGCCGCCACCCAGACACCCGATGAGTCGCGCTTGGCGCTCTTTCGCTTGCATGCGCGGCTGGCATCCATCACCTTGCGCGACGCGGAATGCTTCGTGTGCCTGCGGCACAATGTGGACCGGCTTCAGTCGATGGTCGAGGCCAGCAAAGTGTTCAACTCCACGCTGGACCTCTCCGAACTCCTGGGCAAGATTCTGGATGTGGCCAAGACCCTGACCAATGCCGAGCGCGGGACCTTGTTCCTCGTGGATGAAAAAGCCGACGAGATCTGGTCGCTGATCGCCCAAGGAATGGAGAAGCAGGAAATCCGCCAACCCCGCGGGCGGGGGATCGCCGGCCATGTCGCCCTGACCGGCGAAATCGTCAACATTCCCGATGCCTACGCCGACGATCGCTTCAATCCCGAGGTCGACAAGCGCACCGGGTTCCGCACGCGCAATATCCTGACCTTGCCCATTCGCAACAAGGCCGGCAAAATCGTCGCGACCCTGCAACTGCTCAATAAGGTGGACGGTAGCTTTACCGATGAGGACACGGACGTCCTGCTGACGCTTTCGGGACAGATGGCGATGAGTCTCGAAAACGCCCAGCTTCACCATGAACTGTTGGAAAAGGAGCGCCTGGAGCGCGAAATGGCCATGGCCCGGGGCATCCAGCGCAGCCTGCTGCCGGAGACGGCCCCCGTTATCCCGGGCTTCGACCTGGCGGTGCTGAACGAACCCTGCTATGAAGTGGGGGGCGACTACTACGATTTCCTGAGCCTGGGACCCAATACGCTGCTGGTGGTCATCGCCGACGTCGAGGGTAAGGGCATCAGCTCGGCCATGGTGATGTCAAACCTGCAAGCCACCCTGCGGGCGCTGGTCCTGCATCTGCACTCCCTTAACGACATCGCCGAATCCCTGAACAAGATGATCCTGCAAGATACGCGCGGCGAAAAATACATGACCATGTTCATGGGACTCATTGACACGCGCCGGAAGGCGATCCACTACATCAACTGTGGGCATGTTCCGCCCATTATCGTGCGGCCCGGCAGTGAACCCATTCAGCTCACCGAGGGTGGGATGGTGATTGGCCTTTTCGAAAATGTTCAGTTCGAGCGCGGCCACGTGAAATTCCAAATCGGCGATATCCTGCTCCTGTGCACGGATGGCATTACCGAATCCATGGATGTGCAGAACGAAGAATTTGGCTCGGAGCGGCTCATCGCGAGCGTCAGCCAGATGTCCGAGCGCAAGGCCAAAGATATCGTCCTCAAGGTGTGCGACGACGTGACCGCCTACTCCAAGGGGGGGACGCATATGGACGACAAGGTCATGCTGGCCATCAAAGTCGTCGACGAACGGTAAAGCGCCCTAGGCAGCCAAGGATTCAGGAGCTAGGATCTAGGATTTAGGATTCAGCGCGGCTTTCAGCCTTCTGCCCTCACAATTCAGAATTCATAATTCAGAATTCAGCTTTTTGCTTTCCGTGAGCGTCAGCTTCACGGCCTTTCCTTCTCCGAATTTCCTCGTGAACCAGTCCTCCATATCGGCGCGCAGACCCTCGGTGTCCACCCGGAAACTCACTTCCAGCTCGCCGTCCGCCACCGGCAACGATTCATCAAAGGCCTCGCGGCCGGTGAAACTGCGCATACAGAAACTATCCAACCAGACCAGGGGGCAAGCCCGTGCAACCCCTGGACTGGCGATTTCGACGCGAATCTTCCTCGCGAACACGATCGCTCGCTCCTCCGGAAACTAAAGACAACAATGTTCCATTCGCCCGCGGCAGGCGCCGCCTGGCGCTATTCACTTCCGGCCCATCCCGAGGGCCTTCACTTCAGCGGAAAGGCCATGGTGGTCATCAATGCCAGGGCTGGCTGCGTAGTGTCGAGCCGGGTGTGCTGAACGATCACCTCTAAATTGCTCTCCACCATTAAGGCCATGGGCTTGGCGACCGGGAGCGATTCACCGCTGCGGCTTTTTATCTTTTCCATCCGCACGTGCACGGTCCGCTGGGCAGGGCATTCCGCTTCCAGTCCCGTGAGCGGCTCCCGGTCCTCGAAATAGGCCGTGATTTTCACCTTCGCGGGGCGGCGGGTGAGATTCAGAACGCACACCGATTCATGACTGGGCATATCGCCAGTGCTTTGCGGCGGCAAATAGCTGTCGGCAATAAGCCACACTTTTGCCCCGAGGGATTTCTTCGCCATTGGAACCTCCTCTGGATAATTTGCGATGATCTTTCAGCACTCTGCCGAACCGGGCTCGGCAATAGCGCCAATTTCCAACTCTTACTTCCCTTCTTCAGGCCGGAAACTCTTGATCAAATCCTGCAAATCGATTTTCTCCGCCGGGCCGATCACGCGTACGCCGGACCGCGGCGCCACCAAATTCCTGCCGGCCATGAAAGCCAGATGATAAAGCTCCGCGAAGTCAAAGTCCGGCGCGGGTCCGCCTTGGCCGCCGACCACTTCCGCCCCCAGGCGAACGTTCTCGAACATGCGGCCGGGGTGCCGCAAGTGGTAAGGGTTTCGCCGAACCTCATCGCCATGCTCGGCCGTCGCCATGATCAGGATCGCCTCATCCTCAGGAGAGACTCCCACCATCAAATTCGGGCGAGGGTTCTGATGCCAGAATTCGGTCTCGAAGAACGGTAAAGGACCGCGCCCCGTCCGCTCCAGGCAGTCGCCCAAGGCGTCCACCACCAGGAAGTGTGTCCCGATATGCGTCGTATTGAAATCCTCAGCATGGGGAGCAAAGATCGCGTCGGGCTTTTCCTTTTCCAGCACTTCGCTGAGCACGCGCATTTTGGCGGCCCATTCCTCTGGCTGATTCTTGCGGTTGTCGAGATTGATATGGTCAAAGCCCCAGGGAGGGCTGGCCACCACGAGATCGAAACTCAGCACGGCGCACGCCGCTTTCAGTTCGCGCAGACGGCGCTCCCGCTGGCCAGGATTGCTCCCCAAGGTAATGGCGCAGTTGGTGACCGTAGCGCCACACTCGCGGCGCAGGCGTAAAGGCAAAGCCCCGACGAGCGCCTCATCATCCGGATGCGGCGAACAGACCACCACTTTGATGGGCTGACCAGTGCCCGCCTCTACCACCGGCGCCTCCAGTGGCCTGGCGGAGGGTCCGAGGGGAATCGCCTTCCCTGAATTCATAGCCTTGATGTTTGCCTGCACAAAACGCACCCAGCGTTGATGCCGGGTCTTCCAAGCCGCGGATAAATCCTTAGGCACGTGACCACCTCCCACACGAGTTACTTACGCAAACCCGCTATCCTACGCCATCGCCGGGAATTTCCCAAGCCCCAAAGATAATCGTAGGCATTCTCCCAAGGTCGAAAGGAATAAATCTCCAATTCGTTGCCTCTCGTGTGTACAATGGCAGGCTTAATTGTAGCGATTATCAAATCCAGGAGGTCATTCATGTATCGACGCATTGTTCTCGCCATTCCCTTCATTACGCTCCTGCTCTTACCCAACCGTATCCTGGCCGCCGAGGGGAAACAACTTTTCAACGGAAAGGACATGACGGGCTGGGAACACGTGGGTCCCGGCGGCTTCACCATCGAGAACGGAATGCTCAAGAGCGAGGGCGGGATGGGGCTGCTCTGGTACACGCCGGAAAAGCTGGGCAACGTAAAGATCCGGGTCGTTTATAAGCTCATGCAAAAGGACACTAACTCCGGGGTCTATGTCCGCATCCCCGAGAAGCCCTCGGAACCCTGGATGCCGGTCAACAAGGGAAACGAGGTGCAAATCTACAACCCGGGAGACGACTACCACTGCACCGGTGTCATCTACTCATTCAGCAAAGCGCTGGCGCGGCCCTACAAGCCGGTGGGTGAGTGGAACACGATGGAAATCACGCTGGACGGGCCTCGCACCATCGTTCACCTGAACGGGGTCAAGACCACCGACTATGTGCAAGGCCAACCCGATCCACCCAACCGGCACGAGGGCGATCCCGCCAGCGGGGTGCGCCCCAACTTCGGCTACATCGGTCTGCAAAACCACAATGAGGAATCCGTGGTCTATTTCCGTGAAGTGGAGGTTAAACCGCTGCACTGAACTGTTACTAAAGGAGGCTCTATGAAAAACGTTTTGCCACGCCGTAGCTTTTTGCAAGCGGCGGGAATTGCCGCCGCGGGTTCCCTGGTTGCCAACCCTCTCGCCGGCGCCGGGCGGGCGGAAGAAACTGCCAGCCCGCGCCCCCGGCTCCTGAGCGGCTGCTGCGCGTATTCCTACGAAAAGTATTTGCAGTCGAAAAAGATGACCATGGAGGACTTCTTTCTCAAGGCCGTGGAACTTGGGGTCGAAGGCGTCGACGTCACCACCTACTGGCTGAAATCCACGGACCCCGCGTATCTGGTCAGCCTGCGCCATCTTGCCTTTAAGCACGGCCTGCCCTTTTCGGGCGCGGCCATCGGGACGGATATGTGCCAGCCCGATCCCACCAAGCGGGCGGCGGAAATCGAGAAGATCAAGAAATGGGTGGATGCCACTCAAATGCTGGGCGCGTCGCACCTCCGCGTGTTCGGAGGCGAACTCCCGCCGGGGGCCACGGACGAGCAGGGGGTGGAGTGGACCGCGGAAACCCTGAAACAGGCCTGCGATTATGCGGCCCCCAAAGGCATCACGCTGGGCATCGAGAGCCATGGCGGAATCACCTCCAAGGCTACCAACATTCTCGCCATCCTCAAGCGCGTCGATTCGCCTTACGCCGGGTGCAACCTGGACATCAGCAACTTTACGGAAGACCCTTATTCGCAGGTGGAGGCATTGGTTCCCTACGCCACGCACACGCACATCCGCGATCATTATGGCAAGCCACTCCAACCGCTTGACCTCGACCGCATGTGGCAACTGTTTGCCAAGGGCGGCTACCAGGGGTTCATGTCGGTCGAGTACGAAGGCGCTGAGGACGCCATGACCGGTGTTCCCAAGCTCGTGGAGAAGGTCAAGATGCTGTGCAAGAAGTACTCTACGGTTTGAAGAACAGGTGTCAGGGAAAAGGGTGAAAGCTGAAGGGTAAAGGATAAACTCTGAAGGATGAAGGGTGGATGCTGAAGTGTAAATGGTAAAGGGTAAAGGGTAAAAAGGGTAAAAACAAGGCTGGAGGGTGAAGATGATAAAGTAAAAGGGACCTTACCCTTAATACTTCAACCTTACGTCTTCATACTTCACCCTTCATACTTCACCCTTCATACTTCACCCTTCATACTTCACCCTTCATACTTTACCGTTCATCTTTCATCCTTCATCCTTTAGCCTTTCATACTTTACCCTTTACACTTTACCCTTTCTTGCAGAACCTCGCCTATGTAAACCTTCCCATTTCCACGCCGTCTATAACAGAGAACACCGGCAAGGAGATCATGGAACGCGCTCTGACCACCACAATGGATATGGCCGCCAGCCGGGGGCGCACGGAAGGCATTGCCGCCGAGGAATTCGACCACATCGTGCGCGCGCATCAGCAGCGAGTCTTCCGGGTGCTGTTTTCCCTGGTTAGAGACCGGGACCTTGCCGATAACCTGACGCAGGATTGCTTTCTGCGCGCTTACCAGAAACGCGCGACGTTTCGCGGCGAAGCCAGTGTGGAAACGTGGCTCATCCGCATCGCCGTCAACCTGGCGCGCGACCACGCCCGCAATCGCCGTTGGGCGTTTTGGCGAAACATCTTGCCGCCTGCCTCCCCGCGGGAGGAGGAAGCGGCGGAGATGGATCCCCCCGACACGGGTCCTTCGGCCGAGCGCTCCCTCCTGGCGCGCGAGCAACTGGCGGCCGTGGAATCTGTACTGGGAGAAATCTCCACGCAACAGCGCTTGGCTTTCTCCCTGCGATTCTTCGAGGAAATGACCTTGGAGGAAATCGCCAAGGCCATGCAAGTGGAAGTCGGAACGGTGAAGGCGCACCTGTTTCGCGCGGTTAGCGCGGTCAGGAAGAAGCTGAAGGAGTAGAAGCGGAAATGGACAGGCATCTGAACGATGAACAATGGGCAGCCGCAGTTCTCAGTGAGAACGACGAAGCGGCATCAAAACATCTGGCGGAGTGCGCCACCTGCCGCGAAGAGGTGAACTCCTTCGGGGCAGCGGTGGGCGCGGCTCAAGCCCGAGCGAACAAAGTAATGGAGCAGCCGCAAGCTTTTTGGCGGCAACAGCGCGAAAGCATCAGCGCCCGCTTGAGCGCCAACGATTTCGCTCACCCGTGGAGGCGTTGGATTTGGGTCACGGCCACCGTGGTGGTCATTTTGCTGGCCTCCACTCTGCTTTCCCGCAACAGTGCGCCGCCCATCCAAACGACGGCACAGACCGACCCCGATGATGCGCTTCTGCTCGCCGTGCAGCGATCCATTCAAAGCGACCTACCCCGGGCACTCAGGCCGGCAGCGTTGCTGACCCGGGAGATTAACCGCGCCGAGGCCGCGCGTAGAAATCCCTGATCGATATCGAACCAGGAGGAAATCATGAAGACCCTTAGACTTATTCTTATCGCAGCTTTGTTCCTTGCGCCTCTCGTGGTGCGTGCGCAAAGCAATCCCCAGACTCCTGCGCCTGATTCAGGAGTTGCGCCACCGGTAGCGATCATCGCCCAGCAATCTCTATCCGAAGCTACGCCGCCGCCGGGAAAGCCTATGGTCAATACCGAAGTGCAGGTAGTTGAGGACCCGGAGGGTCAGGAAACAATAATCGCCCAGACACCTCTAGCTGAAGTCACGCCCGACCACGCAAAGACCACGGTCAACACCGAGGTGCGGGTCATTGGGGGGCCGGGAGATATTGGGGAAGGACCGCGCGAGTTCGGCCCCGGGGGCGCGTGGTGGAAAAACTCCGAAATCGTCCGCCAGCTAAACCTCACGGACGAGCAGGTGAAGAAGGTCTCGAAGACTTTTCTTGACCATAAACTGCAACTGATCGACTTACAGGCAGACTTGGACAAACAGGAACTGCGACTGGAACCCCTCATCGATGTTGACCAACCGGACGCCAGCAAGGTCGGCGCACAGATCGACCTGATCACCGCGGCGCGCGGGAGGCTGGAAAAAGAAAACGCCATGATGATGCTGGACATTCGCCGCTGGCTGGCCGTCGACCAGTGGAAGATATTGAAGAAACTGAAGCCTATGGATTTTTCCGATGAGGGAAAAAAGAAGGTTTTCTTCTTTCAAAACCTCGATGGCCCTCTGCCGCCGCCACTTCCCGATGACGCGCCGGTGCGTGCACCCCATGCCCGGCCGCCGCAGTGAGTGGCGGGCTTCGGGTCAATAGCGTGCCCAAACTCCTCTGGGATATCAGGCGGCGCGGTGGAAGAGGTTCGCAACCTCCGCCGCGCCGCTTTACTTTACCCTGCCCCTCCGCCCGTAATTCAATTCGCGTGCCTTTGCCGTATGAACCGACGGCGGAAGGCGGTAGCTGCTGCTACCGCAGTCCAAGGCGGGCTTCACCCGCAATGAGATTCCCTTTTCTGTTACGACGAAGCGTACAGGGTCGCCTTCGCCCGGCTTTCTCACCAGAATCCGAGGGCGTTAAAACGGGCGGGACGGCCCCTTCCCTCGTCCTTCATTTTGTTCTTGACAAATCAAACCGCTTAGGCTAGAATAATCGAGTGAGGATCGAGGCCAGTGACTTCTCGAGAGAACTGGCGGATGGCGGCAAGTCCGATGATCGACGACGAGGCAGGTCGACAAAATGCACCAATGGCGTTACGACTTTATGTCCCTCAGTGGAAAAAGTGCCTAAGCCGTCAGCCTTTTGAAAACAAAGGGTCGAAAAAGTGATTTTTCTCCTCCCAAAGCCGCTACCTTCCTGAAGAAAAACCTACTTACAATCAACCCATCAAAAGTCGAAAATGGGGTGCAAATTGTCCGAGGGAGAGTACATCAAATTGTCGCTCGCGGACGGCAGAAAAGTAGTTATAGCGCGAAGATTTCGTGCCACGGGCGTCCCGCCCGCGCGCGTGCATGGCAGGGACAGACATGGCACGTCTTTGGTCACGGAAAAGCCGCGGACCTAAAAGACAGGTCCGCGCTACGCTTGTCAGAACGATGCGCGCATGAAACTCAAAAGACAAGTTCCTCGCCCTCGCGAAGGCCGTCCGCGACTTCGATGTTCATGCCGTCCTGAGCGCCCAACTGAATCTTGCGTGCCTGCACCCCGGTGGGAGTCCTGACGTGCACCGTGGCTACGCCCTCCTGAAACTCCACGGCGTGCAAGGGAATTACCAGGACGTCGTCCTTGCGGGCAAGCTCGATGTATACATCCACTCGCAAGCCGACGCGCAAGGGAGTGCCGGGATCGACTTCCACAAAGCTCTCAAGAACGTCCATATCGATCTTTTCCGTGGGATTATCGGTTTGGATTTTCTTGGGGCCCAGGCCGCCGCTGATGCGCACCACGCGCCCATAGAAGGTTTGCCCGCGGAAAGCGTCACAGCGAATCGCCGCGCGCTGGCCGATTTGAATCTTGCCCACGTCGGTCTCATCAATCTCGGTGCGCACCATCAAGTGCGTGGTGTCCGAGACGGAGACGATGGGCTGATAGAGCGATTCATAGGAAATGGACTCCCCGGGATTCATGTAGCGCTTCACCACCACGCCATCCACGGGGGAGCGGACGAAGGTGTTATCGTAATTGTCCTGAACCTGGGCAAGCTGGGCGCGGGAGAGATTCAGTTCCGCCTGGGCGGCGGCCACATCCTCCGCGCGCGGCGGCGCCATTACCAGCTTGTAGTTCTCGCGCGCCGATTCGAGGCGCGCCTGCGCCATCTTCCAGTCGCGCTCCGCCTGGTCCAGAACCGATTGCGAGATGATGCCGCCTTCCGAGAAGAGTTTTTGCGAGCGCTCGAAATTCTGGCGCGCATTGTCGGCGGCGGCCTGGGCTTCGTTCATGGCGGCCCGCGAGGCGGCGCGCTCTTCCGGCCTCGCCCCGTTCTGGAGCCGTTCCAGCACCGCCTGCGCGTGCATCACGCTGGCGCGCGATTGCTCCACCTGCGCCTCCAGATCGTTGTTCTCCAGCACTGCCACGATCTGCCCTTTGTGCAGGACGTCGCCGTCGTTCACCGCCACTTCCTTGAGACGACCCACCACGCGCGAGGCCAGTTTGATCTCCTGCGAGGTGGCGCCTTCCACGCGTCCGCGCGCCGCCAGGTGCGAATCGATATTGCCGCGAGCAACACGCACCTGGTTGGTGAGCCCTGAGCCGTCACGCACCACCGAGCGCAGATACAACGCGAGTGGCACTGCGAGCACGATGCCCAGCATTGCGAACATGTAAACATTCCGATTTGGCTTTGACATAGAAATTTGTAGGAGTCAGGAGCCAGGAGTCAGAAATCAGCAGAAAAGCTCACCCTCGATGGCTGGATTCTTCTCACTTCTAACTTCTAGATTCTGGCTCCTGACTTCTGGCTCCTGACTCCTGCATCTGCCCACTGCCCACTGCCTACTGCCTACCGCCATCTAGCAAGCACCCGTCCTCAATCTGAAAGATCCGGTCGGCCAGCGAGGTGATTCTGGAATCGTGGCTTACCATAAACACCAGCCGCCCTTCCTCATGCGCGAGGTCGCGAAGAATTTCGGAAATGAGCCGTCCGGTTTTGGAGTCGAGCATGCCGGTCGGCTCGTCGGCGAGAATGATGGGAGGATTGCCGGCCAGCGCACGCGCCACCGCCACGCGCTGCTTCTCGCCACCGCTCAAGTCTTCCGGCAGGTGGTGCAACCTCTTCTCGAGGCCGACGCGCGCCAGCAGTTTGCCCGCCTCGGCGCGCCCTTCCTCGCCCCGGTACCCTTTCAGGTTGAGAGTCGCTTCCACATTTTCCAGCGCCGTGAGTGCGGGGAATAAATTGAATCCTTGAAAAATGAATCCAATTCGGCTGCGGCGCACGCGCGGCAGTCGCGCTTCGGCCATCGAGCTGACCTCTTCCTCAAAGATGTGGACCGACCCGGCAGTCGGCCGCAGCAGGCATCCCATCAACATCAGCAGGGTAGTTTTTCCGCTGCCCGACGGCCCCATCAGGAAGATAAATTTGCCCGCATCGAGGTCCATCGACACGTCACGGACGGCTTCCACGGAAGACTCGCCCGCGCCGTAAGTCTTGCTGACGTGGTCGAGGCGGAGAACAGTCTGAGTTGAGACGGGAGTCATGGTTTTCGATTGTCCGTTGTCCGTTGTCAGTTGTCCGTGGTCCGTAGTCCGTTGTCCGTGGATGGTTGTTGGTTATTGGTGGTGTAGCTGTCACCATGCTCAATCTGCTACTAACAACGAGCAACGGACTACGGACCACGGACAACGGACCAAGGACAAGGGACTAGCTCTTAAACACCATCGCCGGATCAATTCTCGTCACCTTGGAAATCGACAGCACGGAAGACCACAAGCACATCATCACCGTGAGAATGAAGATTCCCACCAGCACGGGGATCGGCAGCAAGATGGCCAGGTGCCCCCGCTTCATCGCTTGAATCACGAAGTAACTGAAGCCCATCCCCACGCCAAATCCGATCACCGAGTTGATCAGTGCCTGCTCGATAATGATCGCGTACAGGTCCCAATTGGAAGCCCCGATGGCCTTCAAGGTCCCAAACTCTTTCAGGTGTTCCGTGGTGGAGGTGTAAATGGTGTTGGCCACAATCACCGTTCCAATCACCACCCCCATCAAGGCCACGGCCAGCAGCGCCACGCCCGTACCGGTGTTGATCATCCAATAATCCTGCGATTTCTTGCTGAACTCGCGCGAGGTATAGACGTCCACGTCGCCCACCGTCTGCTGAATGCGCCGCTTGACGTCCTGCGCCGCATAGCCGGGAGCGACCTTAACCAGCACGTAAACGGTGTACCCCTTGTTCAGGCGGGAAAGGCTCACCGCGTTCTTATACGAAGTGAAGATGTAAGGACTTTGGATGAACGAGCGTGCCCCGCGCACAATGCCCGCCACCCGCACGCGGTGGTCGTTAATTTCCGTTTCCCCGCCAATCGGGATATTGCCCAGGCGGTTGGTCTCCGCTTCGTCATAAAAGACGGAGTTGAAATACTTCATGTCCTGGGGGTTCCCTTTCACGATGTTCCAGGGCGCGCCCACCATGGTCTCGGGATCAAAACCCACCATCTGCACCGTTTCCTGGCTGCCACTGGGAGTCTTCCAATAACCGAAAGTCAGCATGTACTTGATGGCCCACATGACGCCCGGGACCTCGCGAACGTCGTAGAGTTTTTTTTCGCTGAAGGGCCGGCCAAAATCGAAATTCTCCAGGCCGTGGGCGGTAACCCAGATGTCGGCTTCCGTGTGGTCGATGAGCACGCTCACGTTGGAGCGAAAGGCCAGGTAGACTCCCAGTTGCACCGTGATCAGCACCACGGCAAATGAAATACCGGCCAAGGCAACCGCAAACCGAATCTTGTCGTGAAAAAGGTTCTTGCGCGCAATTGAAACCATCGCCGGGGCGCCTCAAACAGCGAATTCTATCACGTCCTGCGCGGCGCGGGGCCGGCACTACAAAACCCTTATGCCGACCCGCCGTTATGGATTAGACTCCTTGTCCATTGGGGGTGAGGAATGCGAAGGGTGATGATTCTTGCAGGCCTGTTGGTGTTGACGGGAAGCGCCGGACTGGGGCTGCTGGCCCAAGGGGGGTCTAAAGAAGACCGGGTGGAACGGTTGATGGAAGAGTACACGAATGCTCCCGGGCCGTCTGGCGATGAGGAGGCGGTCCGCGACCTCGTGGTTCGCGATCTCCATTCCGCCGGCGCGGAAGTTTCCATTGACGGAATGGGTTCGGTCATCGGTGTAGTTCGCGGTACCTCCGACCGCCCCCGCATCATGGTGGACGCCCATATGGACGAGGTAAGTCTCATGGTGCAGTACATCCGGCCTGACGGTTTCATTGCCTTCAAGACGTTGAGCTATCCCGACCCGTGGCTGAGCGACAAACGGTGGGTCATCCTCACTAACAAAGGGCCGGTGTTTGGCCTTACGGGCGCTCGCGATGTGCACGTTTGGCCGGCGGACGAACGCGCGCGCGGCGTGCCCCGCGAGGAGATTGTGCTCGACGTGGGAGCAACTTCGAAAGAGGAGGCCGAGCAGTTGGGTATTCGCCCTGGGGATTTAATTGCCCCGGTCAGTCCCTTCATGGTGATGTCGCATCAACGCTATGCTGCAAAAGCCTGGGACGATCGCGTGGGCCTGCTGGTGATGGTGGAAGCGTTGCGCAAGCTGAAAGCCGGCGGCGCCCGGCTGCCCAACTCGATTTATTTCGTGGCCACCACTCAGGAGGAACTTGGCATGCGGGGCGCGCGTGTGGCGGTCGACACCGTGAAGCCGGACCTGGGAATCGCGCTCGAGCCCGGTATTGCCGGCGATGTCCCTGGTGTTTCTCCCGACCGGGCGCAGGAACACTTGGGCAGCGGTCCCGCTATCTTCCTCTCGGATACCTCGATGATCCCGAATCGCAAGTTGGCTGAGTTCTTTCTGAGCGTGGCCAAAGATAAGCAGATTCCCTTGCAGACCGAGGTCCTGTCGGGAGGCTATAGCGAGGATGGCAGTGAGATCCAGCGCTATGGAACCGGCAGGCCATCGATTCTGCTCACCGTGCCGGCGCGCTACACTCATGCGCACACCAGTGTGATTGACCGCCACGATTTCGACGGCGCGGTCGATTTGCTAACAGAAATACTGACCCGGCTCGATGCGGGTACGGCGGAGGAGATCTCGCGGTTTTGATTCCGGGGGGAAGTCAGTAGTTGAAATTAAGGTTACTCCATCCGCAACGCCTGCATGGGGTCGAGTTTAGCGGCGCGGGTGGCAGGCAGCCAGGCGGCGAGCAGCGCCACGGCGGAAAGGATGAGCGGCGCAGCGATGAACACCGCCGGATCCCAGGGGTTGACTCCGAAAAGAATGCTGGCGATGAGGCGCGTCAGCCCGAAGGCGGCGGCGATGCCTATTACCACGCCCACCAGGGTCAGCCGCATGGCTTGCCAGACCACAAGCCTGCGGATGGCAGATCGGTCCGCGCCCAGCGCCATGCGGATGCCCATCTCCTGGGTGCGCTGCTCAACGGAGTAGGCCATCAGGCCGTAGATGCCGATGGCGGCCAGCACCAGCGCGACTGAGCCGAAGATGGTGAGCAGCAGCATGTTGAAGCTCTGGCGGGCCGTGGAACGCCCCATCACTTCCTCCATGGTGCGGACATGCGCCACCGGGAGGCCTCCGCTGCCGAGGCGCAGTTGCTCGGTGACGGCAGCAATGGCCTGGTGGGGATCGCCATGGGTGCGCGCTACCCAGATCATCGCGGAGGTGTCGGAGTACGCCGCCGCATACCAGTCCACAACCTGTGCCGTAGGAACCATCATCATGGGATCGGGAGGGTGGCCGAGGCCGTTGTTGTGGGTGTCGCCCACCAGTCCAATGATGGTCCGCGGCGGCTCGTCGGCCTGCACTCCCATACCTGTGTTGATCTGGATTTGCCGGCCCACGGGGTCCTCGTTGGGCCAGAATCTGTTGGCAAAAGCCTGATTGATGAGCACCACGCCGGGAGCCGCGAGCGTATCGGTCTCCCGAAAATCGCGCCCGCGCAGGATGGGAATCATGAAGACACTCAGATAGCCGGGCGAAAAACTCATCCACCGGCCGACCGTCCAGCCCCTCTCGCGCCGCCCGGCGATTTGGAAGGCCAAAGCGTCGTCGACCTGGTTGGGCAGCCAGACCGTCGACGCCGACACTTGCACCCCGGGGATCGCATTGAGCCGATTGCGAGCATTCCGCGAAAGCTGAGCTATGCCCGTTGTCGTGTGCAGGGGCGAGCCGGTCATGGACATCTCAGCCGTGAGAACGTTGTGGGAGTCGAAGCCCGGAGACACCGCGCGCAAGGAAATAAAGGTGCGGATCAGCAGTGCCGCACCGATCAGCAGCACCAGGGCCAGTGAGACCTCGCTCGTGACCAGCAACGAGCGGGTCTTGCCCGCACGGAACCCTGTGCCGGACCGATTGCTGCCCTCCTTCAAGGAAGTGTTCAGGTCGGTGCGGGAAGCGGCGAAGGCGGGGAAGAGCCCGAAGAGAATACCCGTGAGCAGCGCCACGGTGAGGGTGAAGGCGAGGATATGCCAATCTATCGCCACGGCGGAGCCGTTTTCACCGAGACGAGGTAGACCCGCAGGGCTAACTGCAAGCAGTGCGCGCACGCCGGCAAACCCCAGAATCAAGCCAAGCGCGGCGCCCGCAACCGCCAACAGCACACTTTCCGCCAGCAACTGGCGGATGATGCGCCCGCGACTTGCGCCCAGCACGGAGCGGATGGCCAACTCCCGTTTGCGTCCGGAGGCGCGCACCAGCAGCAGGTTGGCGACGTTGGCGCAAGCGATCAACAGCACCAGGCCCACTGCTCCCAGCATGACCAGCAGCGACCTGCGCGCATCGCCGATGATCAAGTCGCGCAGCGGCTCAACGGCAAATATCTCCCCTTCGCTGGGGCTGCTTCTGGGGAAGATGCGGTAGTACTCTTCCGTGGCGAGCTTCATTCGGGCGTTGGCGGCCTCGAGCGTGATGCCGGGCTTTAGACGTGCGGCAACCTGAAAGTACTGGTTTCCGTTCGTGCTTTCGGGCTCAAACTGAAAGGGCAACCAGATGTCCGCATCCGGGTCGGAAAAGAACTCCTTCCCGATCACTCCCACGATCGTGTAAGGCTCATTGCCCAGGGAGAGCCACTTCCCAACGATGGCCGGATCGCCGCCTAAGCGGCGCTGCCAGAAGCCATAGCTCAGCACCACCACCTTGCCGCCGTTGGGCGAATCCTCGAGGGGCGTAAAGGTGCGGCCCAGCATGGCCTGGGCGCCGAAAAGACGGAAGTAGCCCTCGGTAACGTGAATGCCGTGGAGTTGTTCGGGCCGGTCACCGGTGAGGTTGAAGCCGGGGCTGGTAAAGTCGTAGGCGGCAACGTCCTGGAATACGCTGGTCTGCCGCTGATAGAGACGAAACACCGGAATCGAGGCAAGGTTGGAAGCAAGAAGGCTGCCGCCGCTGGCCGGATGGTGAAAGAACTCGACCATGCGATCGGCATCGGGGTAGGTGAGGGGCTTGAGCAGCACCGTATTGACTACCGTGAAGATGGCGGTGTTGGCGCCGATACCCAGCGCCAGGGCGGCAAGGGCGGCGATGGTGAAGCCGGGGTTCTTGACGAACATGTGCAGCGAGTGCTTAATTTCGTTCCAGAAATTGCCCATGCATCAATTCCTTTTCCCACTACGGTTCCAATTCCGCGATGCTTTCGGGAGGGATTTGGAAGGATTTCGACCGCAGGACGGTGCGCTTAAAGGTTTGCGGCTTGTCGCCCGGCTGATAGAAAATTCCGATCGCGTTGGGGTGGGTGGAAAGGTATTGGCGCGATTTCTCCACGCCGCCGACGAAAAAGATCTTAGTCAGCGCTTCCGTCTCGATGCCGGTGGGGACGGCGCCCACAGTGGAGAGCATGTCCTGCACCGGCCAGCCGGTGTGGGGGTCCATGATGTGGCAATATACCTTGCCGTTAATCTTGAAGAACTTCTCATAGTTTCCGGAAGTGGACAGGGCAAAGTTCTGGAGGCGAAAAACATTCGCCGACTTGTCCTCGTGGAAGGGATCGCGCACGGTGACCTTCCATCCGTGCTCGCCCGGCGGCGATCCCAGCGCGTATATGCTGCTGGTTCCACTCGAAATCAAAGCTGCAGTGACCCCATTCGAACGCATGATCTCCGCCGCCTGATCCACCGCATAGCCTTTGGCAATCCCGCCCAGGTCAAGCTCCATGCCGCCCGCGTCAAAGCGAATAGTACGGCGCGCGGCATCCAGATGCACGTGCTGATATCCGGTGCGCTTTTGGACGTCGGCGATTTCTTGCGCGCTGGGCAAGCGCCCCTGGCCGCGAAAGAATCCCCAGAGCTTCATCAGCGGGCCCACGGTGATGTCAAAGTCGCCGCCGGATTCTTCGCTGGCGCGCAGGGAATACTGAATCAGCCCGAAAAGTCGCGGCGAGACCATCACTGCGCGTTGCGCGGCGTCGCGATTGATGGCGGAGAGTTCGCTCTCCGGTTTGTAATTGCTCATTTCCTGGTCGAGTTGGTCGATCAGCTCGAAAACTTCTCCCACCACTTCCGAAAGGAAAGTCTGGTCGCGGCCATAGGCGACGACGAAGTAGGTGGTCCCCATGGCTTGATGCGAGGCCTCGTAACGGACGGACTCGGGGTTCGGGGTTTGGGATTCGGGATTCGGGACTCGGTCGGGACACGGGGCACGGGATACGGGACAAGGGGTGGCGGCGCGCATGGGACCGGGCAAGACGGCCAGCAGCGCGCCAATGAAAAGCCACGAGAGCGTTTTTGCGGATTTGAATGCGGGTGGCAAATTAGCTTTCAGGTGTCAGGTGCTGGGCGCTGCAAACGATGAAAGGGTAAAGTGTAAGTGATAAAGGGTAAAATACCTCCTACGGTATTTAGCTTTTATCCTTTACCATTTACCCTTTACCCTTTACCCTTTTACTTCTTCACACCGGCCGCTTGCACCCAACATGCGATTCCTGAACCCTGGCACCTAACACCTGGCACCTGACGCCTGGAACCTGCTCTTACGCCGTCCGGCTCCCCTTCTTGGCTTCGTTCTGCGGTCCCGCCCCGGGCCAGTAAACTCGCTGCCCCGTCTCCACCGAGCGGTTGCCGTAGATGACTCCCTGAGCGTCAGCCACGCCGATGGGGAACGGCGCGATGATCGGAGCGCCATCGCGGACACTCAGCATGAAGTTGTTCAACTCGCTCCACCAGGGATCGTGGGGCTCTTCGTAATTGTAGATGCCCATCGACGCCAGCCAGTGTTTGGCGTAGCGCACCTCCCGGTCCATGAAACCGATTTGGCTCATCCCGCCCGACTCGGGGAAAATGGGGATCCCTTGCTGTGCAGCCTGATTGGTAACGGTAGCGCCTGCCCACCAGTTTTCCTTGGCGTTGCCGGTGGAAACCTTGGCCACCTGCTCGCGGTAGTACATGCCCTTGCCGAGGGTGATAACCAGGGTTCCCTGATCACCCATAATCTGCTCGTCGAACTTCAGGTGGGAGTTGTAAAGGATGGCGCTCCACACCAGCTTCTGCCCGCCGGGGTATTCGTAGATGGCCTCGTTGTTGTCACACGTTTCGCGGCCGTCTTTCCAGTAATTGATGCCCCCGGTAGCATATACCGAGATGGGCTCTGAACCGATGGCCCAGTTGGCGATATCGATCTGGTGGGAAGCAAATTCCGCCAGCATCCCGCCGGAGTATTCCTTGTACATACGCCAGTTGATCAGGCGCTCGAATTTGGGGTCAGGCACGGGCCGCCGCCAGTTCCCGTTGCTGTTCCATTGGGCGCGCACGAACATGATCTTGCCCAGCGCCCCCTTGCGGATCATCTCCATAGCCACCTGGTAGAGCACGCTCGACCGCCGCTGGAGTCCGACCTGCAACACCTGCTTGGGGTGGTCGTCCATCGCCTTGCGGATCATGTCGCCTTCTTCTTCCTTGAAATACATCGTCTTCTCGACAAAGACGTGCTTTCCGGCGTTGAGGGCGTCCACCACCATTTGCGTGTGCAGGTTCAGCGGGGTGGCGATGAGCACCGCATCCATGTCTTTACGTTCCAACATCTTCTGGTATTCGGTGTAAGTTTCCGGATTTGAGCCGATGGTCTCAACCCCCTTCTTGAGGTTGGGGGGATAGATGTCGCATGTGGCAACGCAACGCCCTTCGGGGTTGGTCGCCAGAAATTTGAGTAAAGTGCAACCCTCCGTGCCCGTACCAATAATTCCATACCGCACGGGATTGCCGGCGCTTTGGGCGCTGAGAATCGCTGGGGCGCCAAGACCCGCAAGGGATGAGGCGGCGGCAACCGTGGCGGCGGTTTTCAAAAATTCACGGCGTGAAACGTCTTGCTCCTTCTCCATTATTAAAACTCCTTATGATTCCCAAGCTCGGTCCCAAGACCGAGGAGGGATTTTCCACAAAAACCCCTTATCGTTGAAAATTGTAGCACATGATACGCCAAATTGACCTACGACAAACTGGACCACCAACCACGAGTATTTTTCACCCCATGATTCTCATGCTGTGAAAATACGTGATTATTGGCTGGCCCCCTGGCCCTAGCTTCTCGCTATGAGTTTGGGCCGACGGGGGATTGAGGGGCCGGAATTGGGACCTGGGATGCGGGGCGGGCGCAGACTGCCGCTTTGTGCAATCTGCGCCACCCAGCGGGCTGTACCTCTTGATTTTTGACCCTTGCCTTTGACTTTGTTCCGTTGCGTTACCGCCTGCGATTCCCGCTTCTCTGCGCTGCGCGAGGCCGGGATTACTTCGCCGCCTTCTTCCCGGCTGGCCAGTGCATGTCGACCCGGCCCTTTTCGCCGGTAAGCTCCCCCTTCTCGGCATTCCAGAACACGCGCTGCTTTTCGTGGTAGGAGAGATTGGCCATATGGCACGCCACCGCCGTGCCGCAGCCAAAGTCCACGTTTTCGATCGGCTGTTTCCGCGTCTTGATGGCCTCGAACCAGTTGCGCATATGGTCCTCGGTGCCCTCGGCAGTCTGCCGCATTGACGCGGGTTGGCGCTTCGGCTGTTTCTCGAAGGTGCCAACATCCGCGGCCGGGTCGTCCTTGTGCGCGGCGATGAAAGGATCTTTGGTGTCCTTGGGCCAGGACTCCAGCGGATACTGGAACTCCCAATCCTCATCGTAAGGCTTGAATTCGGCGGACTCTTCGGTAAGCACCACCGTACCCTTGTCGCCCATGAAACGCACAATCTCACCGCCGTCCCAGTTGGAGACCAGATTCGCCATCACCACCACCTGGAAAGTGCCGTAGTCGTATAGGGTGTTGTGGATGTCGGGCACTTCGCGGTCGCCGGTCCACTTGTAGATGCCGCCGCTCGCGACGGCACTCAAAGGATACTGGATGTTCATCAAGTAGTGAACACGCGAGAGGAGGTGAACATACTCGTCGCCGGCGATGCCGGTGCCGTAGTCCCACCAATTGCGGAACTGGAAGAAGCGGGCGGCGTCGAAAGGCCGCTTGGGCGCGCTGCCCAGGTACTGCTCCCAATCCACCGTCTGCGGTGTGGCGTCGGGCGGTATGGGATACTTCCATGCGCCCACGGGGTCAGGCCGGTAAATCTCGCACTGCACCATGAAGACCTTGCCGATGTCGCCCGCGTCCAGGTGCCGCTTGCCCCAAGCCGTGGACTGCATGCTGAGGCTCTGGCTGCCCACCTGCACCACGCGCCCGGTCTCTTTTGACACCTTCACCATTTCCAGCGCCTCGGGAATGGTGTGCGCCATGGGCTTTTCGCAGTAAACATCCTTGCCGGCTTTCATGGCCGCTACCGCAACCGGCATGTGCCAGTGGTCGGAAGTGGCAATCAGCACCGCGTCGATATCCTTGCGATCAAGCACCTGGCGATAGTCGCGCGTGGTCGGCGTGTTCGCTTGAATCTCCTGCGCGCGGCGGAAGTGGCCGTCGTAAAGGTCACAGACCATGGCCACATTGGCGCCCGCGGTCAACAAGCTCTGCATGTTTTCGAGGCCGCGGATTCCGGCCCCGATCACGCCCACCGTGATCTTCTCGTTGGGCGACGCCACCCGGCCCAGCGCCGGGGCTCCCATTCCCAGACTGGCCACTGCCGCGCCCCCGACGGTCCGCCCGATGAATTCGCGGCGGGATATTTCCTGTTTGGACATAATTCCTCCTTGTTTAAGAGATAAGAATGCGACTGCGGATTCTAACACAGCCGCGGGCCGGCGGCATTCCTAATGGCTCATGCATGGAAAACCCTTCGGCTCGCCCCACGCGATTGCAATCCAGGCCGGTCAGTTGTATGTTATGCCTCGGGCGAAATTTGAAAACGGAAAAAGGAACCTCCATCATGAAATCGACGAATCGCCGGCAACTCCTCAAAGACTTAGGATACGCGGCTCTTGGTGGGTATATCGCCACTTCCCGCGGTTACGCCGCCAACGAAACCATCACGGTGGGCTGCATCGGTACCGGTGGCCGCACCCAGGGCTTGATGAAAGCTCTGGCGAAGATTCCGGGGGTGCGCATGGCCGCCGTCTGTGACGTTTGGGACACCCATCTGGCGGCGGGCAAACAGCTCGCCGATCCACAGGCTTTCGCCACCAAGGAGTATCGGGAGATTCTGGACCGGAAGGATATCGACGCCGTCCTGATCGGCACCCCCAACCATCAGCACGTGTCCATGATGATTGCCGCATGTTCGGCCGGCAAGGATATCTATATCGAAAAGCCCCTGACGCATCGGTTGGAGGAGGGGCCACCGGCGATCGAAGCACAGAGTCGATCCAACCGCATTATCCAGGTTGGCATGCAACAGCGCAGCATGCCGCAGTTCCAGAAAGGCTACGAGCTGGTCAAATCCGGCCAACTTGGCACGATTCGCAAGGTCCATCTTACCTGGAATCGAAATGCCGCCCGCGGTACGGCAGAGTACAACATTGATCCCACCACGGTGAATTGGAATGCCTGGCTCGGCAGCGCCCGGCCGCAACCGTTCGATCCTTATCGCTTCCGGGAATGGCGCTGGTTTTGGGATTTTGGCGGGGGCGAGCTGGCGGATCTCATGGTCCATTACATCGATATTGCCCACTGGTATCTGAATGTCGACCACCCCGAAACTGCTGTGACCATCGGCAATAAATTCACCTACGATCGATGGGAAACTCCGGACACGACCCAAACCCTCTTGCAATATCCGGGCGCCCAGGTCTACTTCGAGTCGACCTTCATGAACGCGCGCAACGCCGCCATGCTCGAATTCATGGGCACGGAAGCCACTCTCTATCTGGATCGCGGCCGCCTGGAAGTCCTCCCCGAACGCAAACGCGACCCCCACAATCGCAGTGTCCAACTCCCCACCGAACCGGAGATGCAGTGGGTGCTGGGCACCGGTCCCAAAGGCGCCGATTTTTATGATGAGCCGGACGGCGAGGTGCTCCATCTCAGCAATTGGCTGGAATGCGTTCGCAGCCGCAAAGCTCCTTTGACTCCGGTCGAAGCCGGCGTCAGTGCTGCATCGGCCGCGCATTTAGGAAACATTGCTTTACGCCAGGACGCCGTGGCTCGGTGGAAAACCGTGGGCCCGAAGCCGGCATGAACCGCCGATGGATTGTCCTCTCGCTGATCTTTATCGGCATCGTGATCTGCTACATTGATCGCGGCAACCTCAGCGTGGCAGCGCCCTCGATCATGCGGGATTTCCGCATTGCGCCCGCCACCATGGGGGTGCTTCTCTCTGCTTTTTTCTGGACCTATGCCGCATGTCAGATTCCCGCCGGCGCTCTTGTGGACCGGTTCGGCATCCGCCGGGCTTACGCGGGTGGTTTCCTGATCTGGTCAATCGCCTCGGCGGCCATCGCCCTCAGCCGCGGGCCCGGCGACATCATCGGCATGCGCATGGCGCTGGGCCTCGCCGAGTCGATCGCTCCGCTGGCCAGCATATCCTTCATCCGAAATAATTTTGCCGGGAAGGATCAGGGGCTGCCCACCTCGATCTATATTGCGGGGCAGAATGTTGGACCCGCGCTGGGGGCGATTGTAGGAGCCATTCTGCTCGACCGATTCGGATGGCGCATGATGTTTGCCCTTACCGGATTAGGAGGGCTGATCTGGTTGCCAGGCTGGCTGTTCGCTGCCCCCCACGACGGACCACGTGCCGCGCGCCAAGCGGAAAGGGCGGCGGATGATCTCGCCGCGCCCCGGCGGTGGACGTGGCCTATGCTTTTCACGAACGGGACCTTTTGGGCAATGTCCTTGTCCATCTCGTTTTCCTCCTATTATTGGTATTTCGTTTTGACCTGGGTGCCAAGTTATTTGATCCTCGCCCGAGGGTTCTCAACTCTTGAAATGGGACGGGTGGTTTCGACAGCGCTATTTACGATGGCCGCCGTGAATGTCGGCGCGGGCGCGGTGGTGGATAAGTTGGCGGCCCGGATCGGAGTGTTCCGGGCACGCGTGCTGTTTGCGGCCTTGGGATATGCCGGGACGGCGGCAATTTTGCTGCTGCTGGTGACCCCGGATCGGTCCTGGGTACTTCCTATCTTCACGTTTTCGATGTGCGCTACCGGAATCGGCAATTCGAACTACTGGACGATTTCGCAACACGTGCCACCCAAGAACCTGGTCGGGCGGACCATCGGATACCTGAACACGCTCTCCTGTCTGGCAGGCGTCGCGGCGCCCGTTATTACCGGGCTTATACTCGGGCCACAAAAACATTTTGGGCCGGCGATTTTCGTGGCGGGGGTGTGCCCCGCTCTGTCCGCCGTCTGCTTGCTCGCCGCCGGATCCACGGGGCTCGAGCGTATGAAAGCGCTTCTGGTGGGGGAAGTTCAGGCAGGCGCCTCGTTGTGATGTCACTGCTGTGAAATTAGCGGGAAACTAGGGCGCTCAATGCGGCTTCGCCGCAGCTCGATATGTGCGTCAAGACATATCTTGCCTATCTACTGCGGTCAGCGCCGCTCCGATCCCTTGCCCGGGTCCTCCACTTCTTCCAGGCATTCCTCCAGGATATCGAGAGCCTTATCCATTTCGGCCTTGGTGATGGTCAAGGGCGGTGTAAGGGTGAGGACGTTTCCCATGGATATCTTAAAGCTCAGACCCTTGGCAAGGGCGCTGTACATGATCTGCTCCGCCTCGTCCCGGGCGCGCTCCCGCGTCTCCCGGTTCTTGACCAGTTCCACCCCCATGAGTAATCCCAGTCCTCGAACGCTGCCAATGATCTCATGCGCATCCATCATGCGTCTCAGCCGGTCCAGGGCAGAGCCGCCGATTTCTTTGGCATTTTCGATGAGGCCCTGGTCCTGCAAGCACTCGATCGTGGCCAAACCTGCCGCACAAGCCACGGGGTTCTTCTCGTGCGTGTAATGACCCAAGGAGCGATCCGGAGCCACGTTCAGTCCCTCACGGGCAATCATTGCGGCCAGCGGGAATATGCCACCGCCCAACCCTTTGCCGATGACGAGCATATCGGGGACAATGCCATAATGCCCGCACGCAAACATCTTTCCCGTCCGGCCCAGGAAGGTGGTGACTTCGTCCAGGATTAACAACGCACCGTGGCGATCACATGCCGCGCGGATAATCTGCCAATATTCCGGGGGTGGGATGTAGGGAGTGCTCCGCACGGTTTCAGAGATAACCGCTGCCACATCGCCTTCCTTCTCGAGCACGTACTCGATATACCGGGCACACTTGAGGTTGCACTCTTTTCCGCATTCCCAGGGGCAGTGAACAGGGTCCGGGGGTGGAACGTGTTCGGTGCCGGGAAGCAGCGGACCCATACCGCTCCGAAAGATGGCCTCACCCCCGATGGATATCACGTCCAGCGATGCTCCATGGAATGAGTCCCACATGGAGATGGTTTTGAATTTCCCGGTTGCCGCCCGCGCCAACTTGAGAGCCATACCTATGGCGACGGTGCCTCCCGGCGCGAAGAGGACTCGGTTCAAATCTCCCGGCGCCAACTCCACCAACTTTTTGGCCAGTTTGATCGCGGGAATATTGGTATATCGGCGAGTGCAAAACGAGAGTTCGTCCATCTGGGCCTTGATGGCCTCAATCACCCGGCGATTGCCAAAGCCCACCTGGTGGACGCTGTTCCCGTGAAAATCCATGTAACGCCTTCCCTGGAGGTCCTCGATATAGATTCCATCACAATGGGAAAGAACATCGATGCAAGGCGTGGACAGGGATTGATGGAGGAAGTATTTGGCGTCTTCCTCGAGCCATCGGTGGGTCTCGGCATCGATGTTCTTGCGCGCCCAATCCTTGCGCCGAGGAGAGATGTTCAGATCCCCCTCGGACCTGAAATGGGCTAGGTCGTCCTGTGCGCTGGGCATGTTGGTTTGACTCCTCGAACGTGTTACTAGGGACGTTCCCCCCGCGCCAAGCGAGCGTTAATCTTGTCCAAAACATCGGGCACATCGGAAATGCCGTCCACGACGTAATGCGCGCCTGCCTGGTACATCCTCTGGTAGGCCCTTGCCAGCTTACTCTTGAGGACTCCATCCTCCAGGGCGGAGACCTCTTGTTCGGTCAGGCCCATTTCATTGCCGGTTTTTGCCACCCCGATGGTCCACATCCCGGCGTTAAGCCCCTCCAGGATGTCGGGTAACGTATCCCCCACTTTCACCATGCTCTCCATGGGAAAAACTTGCAGGTTGAGTGCATTTTGCAGGCACATCCAGGGATAGGGCCGCCCGGCAGGCACTTGGGATGCGCAGACACTCGAATCAGGAACATATCCACGTTTCTTCGCCTCTTCCAGAAGCAATGCCATCATCTCGGTTGTGTACCCGGTTGTAGACCCGATTTTCAGTCCGCGCGCACGAAAGTCGGCCGTCGCTTCCAACGTCCCGGGGATCAGGTCGGCGTAGTCCGCGAGGCAAGCCAGTTGCAGCGGGACAAAGTCCTGGAACATTGCCTCCACGTCCTCCTCATCGGGCAGGCGGCCGAATACGTCCTGCCACTTGCCCTGGACGGCCTCGGTTTGCGATATCGCGCGAATGTGGACCTTCTTGTGCGCGCCCATCGGTTCCCGCGCTTGCTCGATGGTAATGGGAACTCCCTGGCGTTTGTAGACCTCAACGAATACCACCGCGGGGGCAAAACAACCGTAGTCCATGGTGGTTCCGGCCCAGTCGAGAATCACGCCTTTAACGGGGCCGCGATACGAACGCTGGAAGACAAAATCCATGCTGTTGCTCCTTTGGCAATTCCCGGGCGGGGCTTTTCAAGCCGCGGGAGAACGCCCCCCACTGACAACCACTCCGGCGCTCGGCGCGCCACCCCTCCTCATCTGAGGAGGGGAGCTCTTTACCAACTCCCCTCCTGATTCAGGAGGGGTGGCGCGCCGAGCGCCGGGGTGGTGCCCATTCCTCCTGCCGGCTTGACCGCGTGGCAGCCGTAAGTTCAATCCCCATTTCGTCGAGGGTCTGTCGCACGGCAATCAGGAGGTGGCGGATATCGTCCGGAAAGATGTGGCCGATGCTTCCGATGCGAAAACAATCTGCCTTGCTGGCTTTGCCGGGGTAAATGACGTATCCCTTTTCACTGAGCCGCTCGTAAAATGTTTCGAAGTTGAATAGGGGATGACGCGGATAATAAAAGGCCGTGATAATGTAACCCTGGAGCTCAGGGCGCAAGAACTCCTCAAAACCCAGTTCGCGCATTCCCACGAGAAGAATATCGCGGTTGGCGCGATAGCGGGCCGCCCGCCTCTCCACCCCTCCTTCCTCTTCTAGTTCTTTCAGGGCCTGATGAAAAGCCAGGAGGGCGTGCGTGGGCGGCGTGAAACGAAATTGCCCATTGCTTTCCAACCCGTTCCACTGCGCCAACAGATCAAGGCTCAGGCTGCGCGCCCAGCCCTTGGTGGCGAGGAGCGCCTCCCGCCGCGCGAGTATGAACGCAAACCCCGGAACGCCTTCCAAGCACTTATTGGCAGAGGAAACGAGGTAATCGATTCCGCACTCCGCCATGTTGAGGGGAATCCCCCCGAAGCTGCTCATGGCATCGACGATGTAGCGGCGCTGGTGCTTGCGAACGACCTCCCCGATTTCGCGAACCGGATTGACGATTCCGGTGGAGGTTTCGCAGTGGACGACCGCCGCGTGCGTGAACGACGGGTCACCTCTCAGAACGCGGTCGATCTCGATCGGATTGACGGGTTGATCTTCCTCCCACTCGATTACGGTGTTGGTAACTTTCAAAGCGGAAGCGATTTGGACGAGGCGCCGCCCGTAAGCGCCGTTCGCCGCGACCAGGATTTTCCCCGCGGGCGGGACGGCGGACCCAATCACCGACTCCAGGGCGAAGGTGCCGCTTCCCTGCATGGGAATGGCTTCGTACTCGGGGGTGGAAACGCCGGCGAGGCTGACGAGGCGCCGGCGGATGTCCCGCACCAGGCTCAAGAATTCAAGATCCCTGGAACCCAGGTCCCGCAACATGGCCTGCTTGACGGACGTGCTGGTGGTCAAGGGGCCAGGGGTGAACAGAATCTTGTCGCCGCTTTCTCTCAACTGTATTCCTTGATGGGCGCTCGAACCCAAGCAAACTAAAATGAGTCTAGCGTGAGACTCGACAATCCCACAAGCTTAAGTTGCCCCCACGCGTCGCGACTTGTAATTCCAGCGCGTCGCCAGCATCCCACCCCCAATCAAGGAAAGCACCACGAAGACGTAAAAGAGAATATCCCAACTGTAGTGTGCGGTGACGAAAGCAACAACGAACGGGGACACGATCATCCCCAGGTGTCCAATGCCGTCGATGAACCCGGAAGCGGTGGCGGCGCCCTCTTTGGAACCGACGTCTTGAGCAGCCGCACCCGACATCAAAGTGTCAGGACCATAGGTCATGATGCCGACCAGCGAAATGCCGATGGCGGTCCAGACGCGCCCCATGGTGCTGAGCTTCGGCAGGATCAGGCTGGTCAGGGCGAGTCCCCAGAGCATCAGCGCTCCCACCGGAAAGCGGCGGGAATCGAAGAGCTTCTCGGAAGCGTAGCCGGCGATGATGGCCCCGAGAAAGCCCACCAGTTCGTAAAGCGATGAGGTGTAACCCGCGTCTTGCGCCGAATACTTCAAATGCTGGGTCATGTAAAGAGGCAGCCAGAAAAGGAAAGCGTACCGCGTGAGGATGAGGAAGAAATACATGCACCCAATGAGCCACAAGGCAGGGTCCTCGAGGACCTCACGCACGGCCGATCGCGACGCACCGATGATAATGGACGCTTCCGAAGCGGCCGCGCCGGTGGCCGGTGCAACCGGGTTGTCCTCCACCTCGGGTAGGCCGACGTCAGAGGGGCGATTGCGCACGAAAAAGACATAGATCAAGGTAATAACCAGCAGCAGTAAGGCCGGGAACCAGAATCCGCGCCGCCATCCCCAGCGCGGAACCATCCACACGCTGGTGGCGACGAACGTGGCGAATACGGTGGCGAGGAATCCGCCTAGCACATAATTGGTGCACCACCACGCCATCACCACGCCCCGTTCCGTAGGGCGAAACCAGCAGGCCATGGTTTTTACCAGTCCCGACCAGCCGGTAGATTGTCCGGCGCCGGCCAGGCAAGCCAGCAGGATCAGCCACCCGAGCGATGACCCAAAGCCCAGCAGCAGGTTGGCGCCAACCACCACGAAGAGCCCGGTGCCCACCACCACCCGCGTCCCGTAACGGTCGGAAAGCAGGCCGCAAACAAACTGGCCGATGGTGTAAAAGAGACTGTAGCCGAAGACAAAGTGTGCTAACTGGGCGTTGGTGTACCCACGATCTTGCTGGAGCAGCGGCATCACCACGCTGATGTTCTTGCGGCAGAGGTAAAACCCCGCATAGCTGATCCAGGTGATGATGAAAATACGCCAGCGCCAGTACCTGGCAGCTCGATCGGCAGGGGGGGAGTCTGGATGCACGTTGGGCATTAGAATGAAAATACCATGGAAGAAGAGGAATGAGACACTGGTTTGTCCGAGCAGGTGTTCACGTGGCACCGGCCCTCTTGCCTGTGCCCAAGGCTGGTGCCTTCACTGCAAAAGGCACCGGCAAGAGTGCCGGCGCCACCTTCGCCCGGTTCGTGGGCTATTGTTTCCTATGTGTAGGCTCAAAATGAAGGTATTACCCAGAACGTATCTGAAAACAAATAGGTTACAAAACCGACCAGGTCAGATTTACTCCCAAGCCAGAATGTTTATGATAAATAAGGCACTTATCTGAATGAAGCCAGAATGTTATAGAAAGGAAAGGAGAAAGGCTTTGGTGGAAATTATGAATTATGAAGTTTGAATTCTGAATGAAGCCGGCCTGCCGAGGTATTACCCGAGGGAGTGGGCCTTTTTACCTCGGGAGGACGATAGACTGCAAAAGCGGTGAGGAGTGACCAGCAACCAGCAGCGGCCGAAGGTCGAAAGGCGGGAGGGACGAGATCCTTCGCGAGGCTCAGGATGACAGCACGGCCAACCGGGCCGGCGTCCATACTCCCGGCGGGACACACTCCTCCACTTCGGCTATCGGCAGCTTGTGGTGACTGGGTTATACTGAACATGGAGGATATTTCGACACTTTGAAAGTCCCGGCCCTGATTGTACGTACGGTTGTTCTCGCGGCCCTACTCTTCCTTATCGCCCCCGGGCTGTACCCGCAAACTCCTGCGGCGCTACCCGACGACGCGGCCGCCCAAGCTGTGAAGTTCACCGCCCTTTATAACGCCATCGAACAGTATTACGTGGACCCGGTCGATCCCGACCATGCCATTTTCGACGGCGGTATTCGCGGCATGCTGTCGGTCCTCGACCCCTTCTGCGCGTTTCTGGACCGCGACCAATTCGAGTTGATGCAGCAGCAGGCACGCGGGGAATCGATAGGATTTGGCTCGATCCTTTATGTCTCCGTCGGAAAGGTGGTCATTTTGCAGACCGCGCAGGGCTCACCTTCGTTTCGAGCCGGCCTGGCGCCCGGAGATGAAATCGTGGCGATCAACGGCGAGCGGGTCGATCGCCTGGATTTCCAGTCGCTGATCGACCTTCTCAAGAGCTCCCGCTCGCGCCCCGTGCTTCTGGGAGTCATTCACCCCGGCAGGGTCGTACCAGAAGACTTTAACTTGCTCCCCGCGGAGATTGCTCTGCCCTCGGTTGACAAGGCCTTCCTTTGGTCCCCCGGCATCGCCTACGTGCACATTACCAGCTTTGAGGGAAAAACGCCGGGCGAGGTGGCCACCGCGCTGGATGGCATGGACGCACCCCACCTGAAGGGACTGCTCCTCGATCTGCGGGACAATCACGGCGGCATCGTGGATTCCGCCGCGGCGGTGGCGAGCCTTTTCCTGAAACAGGGCGACATGGTTCTGACCACGCGCGGCCGCGCCATGCCGGAAAAGGCTTACCGGGTTCCGGAAATGCCCCGGCACTATGACCTGCCCATCGTCACGCTGGTGAACGGTGAAACCGCCAGTGCCGCGGAAGTCCTGGCCGCCGCGCTCCAGGAGCATGACCGGGCGGTCATCGCCGGCCTCCCGACTTACGGCAAGGGAGTGGTGCAGTCGGTGACCGAACTCAGTGAACAAACCGGCTTGGCGCTTACCGCCGGCCAATATTTTACGCCCAGTGGACGATCCATTCAGCGACCGCTGGCCGGCACCGCGCTTACCTTTGCGTCTCTCTCTTCCTCCGCGGTGGCCAACCAGAAAGGGGAGAAGCCCGCCACCAGCAATGACCCGGCCGGACGCGTCGCGGCCACGTTTCACACCGACGACGGCCGCCCCGTCACCATCGGCGGGGGTATCACTCCCGATGTGTCCCTCGAGGCGCGCGCGGACGATCCCTGGTTGTCATTCGTCACTCAACGCGGCTACCTGACGAGCTACGCGGAATCCTATCTGACCACGCACGGCAAATTGGCCGAACCTTTCGAAATCTCCTCTGAAATTCTGGAGGACTTTAAAGAAACGCTGGGACGCAACGGCGTGCGGGTTCCCGAGGAGTACTGGTCAAAAGATCAGGACGATCTGAAGTTGCGGCTCAAAGTCGAGCTTACGAGCTTAATGTATGGATTGGAAAGGGGTAACGAACTTGGAACCAAGGGCGACCCGCAAGTCCAGCAAGCCGTCAGCCTCTTTCCGCGCGTCGCGCAGATTCTTAAAGGGCAATAGCGATGGATAGCACGTACCATTCACCTACACTTGCAGGGTTACAGCCTAAACCAAAATCTCCTGGGCGGCGGCAGTGTCGGTCCCTTGGCAGGTGGTCAAGATTAGATTTTTGCCATTGCAAAACAATGGCCAAAGGTGTATACTCGTTATGCTTGATCAGTTTTTGTGACCGAACGCCACGTTCGTCGGAGGCCGCAAAACGATTGATTTTGCGGCTTTTTCTGTCTATGGGGAGCGGTTGCGAGACGAGAACAAGTTAAACTTCAACAATCAAAGGAACACAGAAACAATATGGATAGAGAACAAGGTGTAGTAAAGTGGTTCAACAACTCGAAGGGCTATGGATTTATCCAGCGCGCTTCCGGAGATGATGTCTTCGTCCATCACTCCGCCATTCAAGCAGAAGGATACCGATCGCTCGCGGAAGGCGAGGCGGTGGAGTTCTCCGTCACCAAGGGTCCCAAAGGCCTGCAAGCTGAGAGCGTCAAGAAGCTCTAAGAACCATCTGACAATTCGTATACTGCCCGCGCCTTGCTCGGTGGCAATGGCGCGGGCAGGCATCCTTAGGTCCCGGGAGGAAACCCTTATGCAAATCCAATATGTCGGATTTCAACTTAAAGCGCATGGCCGGGATTACACTTATAAGGTAATCGACAAGCAAACGGAAGAACGCGAGTTTATATTCAGCATTTCCAACCGCGCCTTTATGGAAAAGCAATTGCCGTTTCAGGACGCGGCCGCCCTCTGCTATCAGAAGCTGCAAAAGGCCCTCGATCTCGAGACTGCCGAGAACCCCTTGCCGCGGCGTACCACTCTCTCCGACCAGGAACTCGACGTTTACCGCGAGTCCCGCCGCCCCGCGCGTAAGCGCTCCTGGTAGACTCCCCCTCGCCAAGGCATAGCACGAGCGAGCGCACGATCCATCACGTGTTAGCTAAAGAGTGAATTCAATCTCCTGCAATACCACCAAACGAACCGGACCGAGTAATCCTGCGGGCAGAAGATTCTCGGCTCCATACTCCGCCACATTGGTGTCATACCATGCGCGGCGCTCGTTGTAGTTGCCGTATTTCTCGATGACTTTTTCGACCCACTCCGGTTTCTTCATTCCCGCCACGGCGTTAATCAAGCGGTTGCTGACGCGCACCTCAAGGAAATTTTTCCCCGGGGTAATCCACTGAGTAACATCGTGCTGATGGGGCCGCTTCCAGGTCACTCCCGCCGCATGCCCATTGACAAAGACCTTCGAAGCGTCGTCCACGATACCTAGATCAAGCATCAGCTTCCGGCCCTTGAGGAGAAAGCTGGCGGGTATTTCGAACTCCAGTTCATAACGCGCCGTGCCGGAAAAATGCCGCGTATCATCGTTATCGATCCAGGACTGGAGTACGGGCATCTGCTTCACCAGCTTGGGAAACTTGTAAGCTTCGAAGGTGACCCGCCAGTCACCGGTAATCTCCAAGGGTGCGGGCAAATCCTTGATCTGACTCTGCTGGCGGTGTATTTCTCCTCCCGGAGCCGACGCGCGGATATAGCAGATCCCATTATCCGCCATGTGACAAGTAACCTTCTGCCCGTCAGCCTGGATCTCATCGGCATTGGTCTCCACGACGTGGTGAGGTTCTGCCGCTTCACGAAACACATAGAAGACCGATTCATTGGGGTTCAACCGAAGCGGGATGCGCACGCCCTGTTTCTCGAGGGAATAGACCGGCGCGGGACGGCATTCGCCTGTCTCCGTATTCCAGAGGTCGGGAATCTTCTTACCAACGCGAAACGTGGCGGCATTCTCCAGCGCTGCCAGCGAGTTGTTGGCGACGAAATAAACGTCGGTATCTCCGAGGCGCCGATGCAAATGCAGGAGGGACTCGGAGGGTTCCGCCAATTCAAAATCCGGGGGCATGATGGTCCGCAGAACCTTGGGCAGATCGGAAGCCGAACGCAGAAAGATGGCTTCTCCCGTCCCTACGGGGCGGCGTACGATCCCTTCCTTCGGACCGATCTCGCCGAACATCTCGTGGACAGTGGTTTGAATCTGCTGGTCATGCTCCCTGTAGCTTTCAAAGCCCGTGGCAAATTCCGGAACGCGCCCGATGGCAACGACGATGCCACCCGTGTGGCAGAATTCCTTCACGCGCTCAAGAGTGCTAACGGGAATATACGTCATGTTCGGGAGCACCAGAATGGAGTGCGCCATTTTGCCAATCATGAGCTTTCCATTTTCGAGCTTGCTACGCTCGACAATCACCTGGTCGTTCACGAAGTTGAAATCATATCCACTGTGTACAATCAGCCGCGCCAGATTGCCCCACTGGATGGTCGCATCCGGGGACCAAAAGAGTTCGCGCGGAACGGTGGCCTTGCACCAGGCATCCCGAATGGGAGACAGGATGGCGAGGTCGCCCACGAAGTGTCCCTGGGAAAGGAGCGAGCAGCACCGGCCTATGTAGGAGGTAAACTGGTTGTAATACTGCCACCAGGGCTCCGTGTGGCGGATCACCGCCGAGGCGTACATTTCAATGAAGGGCTCCGTCCTTTCATCCGGGTCGTTATAACTATAGCCATGATTGACGATCTGCTGATATCCATCTCGCAAGGACGGGTCGAGAACGGATTTCATCAACTCCAGGTTCGAGGTGTAGCGGTACGAATCCGGATAACCCGGAGCGGCAATGAAGGTAAAGCTTTCCGCTGAAACCATCGGTTTCCCGTAAATGTGCGCGGCACTGCTGGCGTGCTTCCGGTGGACGGAGACTTGCGGTTCGCCGGTGGTCACCTGTTCTCCCTCGGGAATGCTGTTGACTCCGTAACCTTCCAGGAGTTCAGCGACGCTTCCGTGCGACTGCACACGCGACATCAGGTGGTTTTCTTCGCACCACTCGCGCAGGGGGACGAAGAAATTGTCGATGATGAGCTGCGACAACACTTGAATGTAGTCGTGGCGGATGCGCGCCGTCTTATCGCCTACGTTGAACCACATCGCCGGAAGGTGAGGCTGCACGTCGTAGCCCTGGCGCTTCTTGAACTCCTCCAGGAAATCGTCGGTCCAATAAAGGGTGTGCATGGGCAGGTGTATTTCAAAGCTGTCGCAAAAGACCGCGCGCACCGTCCTCCCAAACTCGTCGCCGATGGCTTTCTTGAAGCCGCCGCCGCAGACTTCCAAATGGCGGTCCAGGGCTTGGCGCGAAAAGTGATTGAGGACATACCCCTCATCGCCCAGAGCAGCCGTGCGCACGGCCTGCCGCGTGGGCATTTGCTTTAAGGAGATGACTTTCCAGTTGCCGGGAGGCGCCGACCAGCCAATCGGCGGCCGCACCACCGCCCAGAAGTTAGGGTCCGTATAACGAAGGAAGGGCCGCAGATCCTGAAGGGTGCTCGGGTCCAGCACGTCGTCGGAGCCCAGCGTTTGGGCGGCGAAGAGCCCGATCAGTTTTTCGTGTTCACCCAGCTCGCCCGGGATTCTTGCGCCGTAGTCGCTCGCGGCATCTTCCATCGTCATCTTGATGCACTGCGAGCCGAGTTCAATGGGAATCCAGGGGCCGCCGTACGGCCAGCCGGTGCCTAAGGTAAAGTCCACACGGAGGCCAAGTTCCTTGGCTTTCTGCACAGTGAACTTGACGAGTTGCGACCAGCGGTCCGAGAGGAAATCGAAATTCCCCTCCAACTCCAGCGGCGTCATCCATTGCATTTCCACGCCGCCCAAGCCTTGCTTGCGCATCTGCTCGAGCTCGTAGGCGATGCCCTTCTCGTTGGCGTTAGGGCCAAACCACCACCAGCGCGTCCAATTGTGCGAATCGCTGCCGGGTTGGGTGAAGGCAGTTTTGAGCGATTCGTACCCGGCGTCGGAGGGCGCTCCACTCGTGGCGGCAAATAACCGGCCGGGCTGGAGCAAGTTTCCATTGGCCAGAGTCCGGTCAAGCAGGCCTCCAGAAACCATGGCCAGAGAGTTTTTCAAGAACCTTCGTCGATACATCGCTGATCTCCTCGCAGTCGAGTTAAAGGACAAGCGCGGGCGAATCACCCCTGCGATTCGTCCGCCTCATTTGCGGGGAGGTTATAACTCACTCTTGCCATGTTTGCAAACTCTCTGGTCGGCGTATGTCGTTAGCATATGAAATGTCGGGACCCCTCTTTTTCCCCTTGTACTTCTACAAAAGCAGGAGTAAGGTGACTCCTGTAGAAGCAGAAAGGGAGATGATATGGGTATGGAACGCCTCGATCTTCCGCAGGGAACGCTCGACCTCCTCATTCTAAAAACCCTGGCCCTGGAGCCGCAGCACGGCTGGGCGGTTTCCGAGCGCATTCAACAGATTTCGAGCGACATGCTGCGCATTCAGCAAGGGTCGCTCTACCCCGCCTTGCACCGCCTCGAGCGGCGCGGCTGGATTAAGGCCAAGTGGGGCGCGTCCGAGAACAACCGGCGGGCCAAATACTACGAGCTCACCAAAAGCGGGCGCAAACAGCTCGAAGCAGAGGAGAGCGCGTGGCGGAAATTGACGATGGCCGTCGGTCAGGTGTTGGAAGAAACGGCATAGGGGGGCGATGGATTGCCGATTTTCGATTGCCGATTGTCGATTGCAGCAATGCAAGCAAAGAGGAAACGCTGATGATAACCGACCTTCTAATTCGGTTCCGGGCTTTGTTCCGGCGCAAGTCAATGGAAGCGGAATTGGACGAAGAACTGCGCGCGCACTTCGAGCGGCAAGTCGAGAAGTATATCCAATTGGGGCTGCCGCGCCACGAAGCCGCGCGGCGCACGCGCCTTGAATTCGGCAGTCTCGATCAAGTCAAGGAAGAGTGCCGCGACGCGCGCGGCGTGAACTTTATCGAAACTCTCGTTCAGGACCTACGCTACGGCCTGCGCCAGTTAAAACGCAATCCTGGATTCACCGCCGTTGCGGTCCTCACCCTCGCCCTGGGCATCGGCGCCAACACGGCCATCTTCAGCGTCGTGAACGCGGTATTGCTTCGCCCGTTGCCGTACCCCCGTCCGGACGGGATCGTCCATGTGAACCTGGTCTGGAAGGATGGAGGCGTAAACGATTCCCTGACAGGCCCGGAGTTTGAGTTCTACCGCGATCACGCCAGTGCGTTTGAGGCCATGGCCGGTTTCCGGGGCGGCCCGGATCTCTCCATCAAACGGGGCGGCGCCTCCGAATGGATGAGTTCACTTCGGGTCACCGATGGCTTCTTCCGGGTGCTGGGAGTTGCTCCGGCGCTGGGCCGGGGTTTCCTGCGCGAGGAGACCCTTCCGGGAAGTGCTCAAAGTGTGGTGCTGAGCGATGCGCTGTGGCGTAAAGCCTTCGGCGCCGATCCCGCGGTGGTCGGGCGCCAAGTGGAAATGGGGAGTGCGAACTACACCGTGGTGGGAGTCATGCCGCCCCATTTTACCTTCGTCGAGCAGCCGGCGGATGCTTTCGTCCCACTCCAGTTGAGCCGCAGCATCGAGGACACGGGGATGAACACCCATGTCATCGCCCGGCTAAAATCGGAAACAAACCTGGCCCAGGCGCAAGCGAACCTTAGCGTGGTGTTTGAACAATTGCGCCGGGGAGGCTCGGTACAATCGGGGCAGCAGGGTGTCCAATTGGTGAGCTACCAGAAGTGGCTGGCCGGGGACCTGCGCCCCAGCTTGCTGGTGCTCTTTGCAGCGGTTGGCCTTCTCTTGCTGATCGCCTGCGCCAACGTGGCCAGCTTGATCATGGCGCGAGCGACTGCCCGGCAAAGAGAAATCTCCATCCGGCGGGCTCTCGGTGCGGAACGCGGGCGGTTGTTGCGCCAGTTTCTGGTGGAAAGTCTGCTCATCGCTTCGATTGGGGGCGCGGCGGGTCTGCTGGCGGCCGCGTGGGTCCTGAAAGGCCTGGTGTCTTCGATTCCCTGGGACATTCCCTCCACCACCCATATTGGACTCGACGGCAGCGTCCTCGCCTTTACGTTTCTGGTGGCGCTCGGCACCAGCTTGGCGTTCGGCTTGACTTCCTTCTGGCAAACCTCGCTGCTGGACCCCAATGCCGCGCTGAAGGAAGGGAGCACGCAGGGTGGTCGCAGCACAAGTCGCAGCCGCGCCCGCAGCGCGCTGGTGATCAGCGAAGTGGCCCTCTCCTTGATGCTGCTCGTGGGAGCGGGGCTGTTAATCGAGAGCCTGTATTATCTGCACCAGCAGAAACTCGGGTTCGACCCTCTCCATGTCTACACCATGAACACACCCTTCGCGCCGGAGGCCCGAGTGACCGCTGAGCAGGTATGGAATTTCGAGCAGCAGGTGCTTGGGCATATCAAGGCGGTGCCAGGTGTCACGTCGGCCGCCGTCGTAACCTTGCCGCCGCTGATGGGCCCCAATAATCTCCCCACCCAACACGAGGGCCACCCCGAGCACAGCATTGGCGGCATGGAGTACCGGGCCATCAGCCCCCAGTATTTCCAGACGATGCACATACCGGTTCTACAGGGCCGCAGTTTCCAGGAAACGGACACAGCTTCCTCTACTCCGGTGGCGATGGTCAGTGAAACGGTGGCGCGCGCCTGGTGGAGTGGAAAGTCTCCGATCGGAGACCGCTTGGTGATGGGCCAATATAACGGGCGGCAGTTTCCCGAGGTCTTGGAGCCGCCCCGCGAGATCGTAGGTGTGGTCGGGGATGTGAAGAACCTGGCGATCTACGAGGAGGAGCCGACCACCGTCTACGTGCCGGCCTCCCAGCTTTTCCGGCCTCCCAATTCCACGGCGTGGGTGGTTCGCGCCGGCAGCAACCCTGCTCTGGGCGCCGAGCTGCGCCGGGCCGTGGCCGCGGTGAATCCTGACCAACGTGTGTTGCGCCTGCAATCGATGTCTGATGTGGTGGCCAAAGAGGTGGCGCATCCGTCTTTTGACGCGCTGCTCATGGGAATATTCGCCGCCCTGGCATTGGCGCTGACTTCGGTGGGGATCTATGGGGTGCTGAGCTTCCACGTCGCGCAGCGCACGCAAGAAATTGGCATTCGCATCGCGCTGGGCGCCAAGCGCGGGAACGTGCTCCTCATGGTGGTGGGGCAGGGCGCGTTCCTGGCGGCCGTCGGGATCGGGATCGGCCTGGCGAGCGCTCTCGCCCTGAGCCGTTTCCTCTCGACCCTGCTGTATGGGGTGAAGCCCACCGACCCACCGATATTCATCGCCGTGTCGCTGATTCTGGCGGCAGTGGTGCTGCTGGCCAGCTACATCCCCGCCCGCCGGGCCACCAGGGTCGATCCCATGGTGGCGCTGAGATATGAGTAGGTGGCAGGTGTCAGGTGTCAGGTGCCGGGTGGCTGTGCCGAAGGCACTTTGGAGTGCGGTCGCAGCAGCTACCGCCTTTCTTGTTCCGCGCCGCGCACCTTTGCCGTATGAACCCAAGGCGGAAGGCGGTAGCTGCTGCTACCGCAGTCCAAAGCGCTTCGCGCATTTTCATCGTCGATGGTGCGCCGAAGGCTCACCGCAATAACTGAAGCAGAGCGCAATCCTTGTTTTGCAAAAGGAAGCAATTCGGAGGTGCCCGTGATCAGTGACCTTCAGTATCGTTTGCGGGCTTTATTCCGGCGCAAGTCGATGGAAGCGGATTTGGACGAAGAACTTCGCGCGCACTTCGAGCGCCAGGTCGAGAAATACGTCAAATCGGGGCTGACGCGCCAGAAAGCAACGCGACGCGTGCGCCTGGAATTCGGCGGGCTCGACCAAGTGAAAGAAGAGTGCCGCGACGCCCGCGGTGTGAACTTCATCGAAACGCTCGTCCAGGACATTCGCTTTGGCCTGCGGATGCTGGCGAAAAATCCCGGCTTCACCGCCGTAGCAGTGTTAACCCTGGCGCTGGGCATTGGCGCTACCACAACCGTGTTCAGCGTCCTTGAGGGTGCGGTGCTCCATCCTTTCCCCTATCGTGACACCGAACATTTGGTGGAAGTTATTGCCAGAGATCTCAAGTCGGGCAGGGAATATTGGGAATGGTTTCCAGTTCAGGACTTCGTCGAATTCCGAAATCACAATACCGTATTTGACCAGGTGATTGGCACCGCGAGCTCGGGTTCAGGTTGTCTGATGACCGGCGTTGATACACCCGCGCAACTCCATTGTTTGCAGGCCACAGGCAACCTATTCGAAGTGCTGGGTGTGTCCCCCCTGATCGGCAGGACCTTTACATCTGCCGACTTTGTGTCGGGGGCGCCGCGCGTGGCGGTTTTTGGCTATCGGCCGTGGCAAAGAGAGTTCGGCGGTGACGCGAAGATTATCGGGCGCACGATCATCTTGAATGGTCAGCCTACGACGGTGATCGGCGTGATGCCTCCCCGTTTCACGTGGGAGTGGTCTGACGTATGGATTCCTGAAACCTTTACCCGTGGGGAGGAAGCAAGCCAGAGGGTTTCCGTGCGCGCCGTGGGCCACCTGCGGCCCGGGGTGTCCGTCCGGCAAGCCGCCGCGGAAGTTGGCGTACTCTTCAAAGGTTTTGCCCTGCGTAACCCGAAAACCCATCACGAAGGAGAGGAATTCGGCGCCGAACTGCTCACCGAGCACGCCGTGGGGCACGACACGCGCCGGACGTTTTTCATCCTGTTGGGCGCGGTCGCATTGTTGTTCGGGATCGGCTGCCTCAACGTCGCCAACCTCCTGCTGGCCCGCGCCACGACCCGCGAAACCGAGATCGCCGTGCGGGCGTCGCTGGGAGCGGGCCGAATGCGGCTGGTGCGCCAGCTCATGGTGGAGAGTCTGCTGCTGGGGGTGGCGGGGGCGCTGGTGGGTTGCTTGTGCGCCTGGGTGGGAGTGAAAGCGGCGGTGGGCAACCTTCCGCCGATGGGTATTCCGGGGGAGGCCGTCATCCGCATCAACGGTCGGGTGCTGTTGTTCACGGGCCTGGCGACGATGGTGGCGACGTTGCTATTTGGCCTGGCGCCGGCGATGCACGCGGCGCGAAAGGATTTTCAAGTGCCCCTGCGCGCCAGCGGGCACGGAGCGGGCACAAGCCGCCGGCAAGGCCGCTTGCGGGACCTGCTGGTGGTGAGCGAGGTCACGCTCTCGCTGGTCCTGATGACGGGAGCCGGCGTGCTCCTGCGTAGTTTCCTGGCGGTGCGTTACGCCGATTCGGGCTACGACCCGCACAACGTCCTCATCGCCTCTGTTCGGCTGCCGGAGTCGCACTACAAGACCTCTGAGCAAAGGAACCGTTTCCGTCTGGAAGTTCTCAGCCGACTGCGGGCCATGCCCGGAGTTGTTTCCGCGGCGCTCGGATGGCTTCCGTGGATGGGAGGACTTGAGCCGGTCGAGATTCAGGGCAAACTCAGCGCGGAAACCTTGAACGCCCAAGTGAACCCCGTGGGCGACGGCTACTTCGCGACTTTGCGCGTGCCTCTTCTCGGGGGGCGGGACATTTCCGAGGACGATGTCCATCAAGCCCGGCACGTGGCGGTGATTAATCAACTGTTCGCCAGACGGTTTTTGGCCGGTGAGGACCCCCTGGGCCGGCAAGTTACCGTGAAAGGTATAGCCAACCCGCCGTATTCCGTCAAGTCTCCTTCCTTTGAAATCGTCGGCGTGGTGGCTGACTTCCAGAACAACGGCCCCTTGGATCCGGCGCAGCCATCGGTTTACGTTCCTTGCTCGATAGTAGGAGGGGGGGGATCTTTCCTGATTCGCACGGCCACGGCCCCGGGCCTGCTGATGAATCTTCTGCGGCGAGAGGTTGCCGCCCTGGATAAAGAGCTGCCGGTGGATGTCGGGTCGCTCGAAAAAGTCCTGAATGAGGGTTTCTTCGGGGAGCCGCGTTTCGTGACGACCTTGATGTTGACGTTCGCCTCGCTGGGTCTAGCGCTGGTCTTGGTCGGCGTCTATAGTGTTCTTTCCTACTCCGTGACCCGGCGAACGCACGAAATCGGAATCCGCATGGCCCTGGGAGCGGAGGCTGCCGAGGTGCGCTGGATGGTGATCAAGTCAGGCCTGCGTTGGCTACTGGCGGGGATTGGACTGGGAGTGCCCGCGAGTGTGGGGTTAGCCAAGGTTCTCGCGAACCGAATCTGGGGGCTCAAGTCCGCCGACCCGCTGACCCTCGCTGCGGTCGCCGTGCTGCTCACGGCCGTGGGCCTTGCCGCCTGTTACTTTCCCGCCCGCCGGGCGACCAAGGTCGATCCCATGGTGGCGCTGAGATATGAGTAGGTGCCAGGTGTCAGGTGCCAAGTGTCAGGTCGTTGGTGGTAGGTTGGGGGTGCTGTGTCGCGAAGTATCCAGCTTTTGACCGTTGGACAGAGGGACTGCCCTGGAAATGGCTGTGCCGAAGGCACTTTGGAGTGCGGTCGCAGCAGCTACCGCCTTTCTTGCTCCGCGCCTCGCACATTGGCCGTATGAACCCAAGGCGGAAGGCGGTAGTTGCTGCTACCGCAGTCCAAAGCGCTTCGCGTATTTTCATCGTCGATGGTGCGCCGAAGGCTCACCGCAATAAATGAAGCAGAGCGCAATCCTTGTTTTGCAAAAGGAAGCAATTCGGAGGTGCCCGTGATTAGTGACCTTCTGTATCGTTTGCGGGCTTTGTTCCGGCGCAAGTCGATGGAAGCAGATTTGGACGAAGAACTGCGCGCGCACTTCGAGCGCCAGGTCGAGAAGTACGTCCAATCAGGGCTGCCGCGCCAGGAAGCGGCGCGACGCGTGCGCCTGGAATTCGGCGGGCTTGACCAGGTGAAAGAGGAGTGTCGCGACGTTCGCGGCGTGAACTTCATCGAGACGATGATTCAGGATCTCAGCTACGGCGTACGGGTGCTCCGCAAAAACCTCGGCGTCACGGCAGTGGCAGTTCTCTCTCTCGCCCTGGGTATCGGCGCCAACATCGCCCTGTTCAGCGTTATGAATGTCATGCTGCTCCGGGCGCTGCCGGTGAGGAACCCGCGGGAACTCGTGGAGTTCGTCAGGCTGGCCCCGGACGGGGCCATGATGGGCAACCTCGAATATGCGATGTTCGAGCAGCTTCGCAAGAACACGTCCGTGCTTTCCGGAGTCCTGGCTTTCTGGTCGAACCCGCGCGTCTTGAGTTCCAGCGGCGGGTCGGAACGTGTCTGGGTCCATGAGGTGTCCGGCTCGTTTTTCCCCACGCTGGGAGTCAAACCGCTTTTGGGGCGTGCGATCGACCCCACGGACGACCGGCCTGATGCCGATCACCAGGTGGTGGTGCTGAGCTATCGTTACTGGAGCAGCCAATTCGGACGCGACCCGTCGGTGGTTGGCACAACAGTGCGCCTGAATGGCGCGCCCTGTACCGTGATCGGGGTGATGCCGGCGGACTTCTTTGGGGTGGACCCAAGCCAATATCCAAAAATGTGGGTTCCTCTCGCCTCCGATCCCAATCCCGGTCAGGTCTGGGTGCTGGGGCGTCTCAAGCCCGGAGTCTCAATTCCTCAAGCGCGTGCACAACTTGAGCCTCTATTCCATCAAGCGGTGGAATCCTTCCGGGAGAGCATGAAGGATTGGAGGGAGTCCGAACGGCAAGAATTCCTGGGGGAGAAACTGCTTTTGAACCGCGCCACCACCGGCACCTCCGGCCTGCGTTGGGATTACTGGGAATACTCCAACACCCTGAAGATCCTCATCGGGATGACAGGATTGGTGCTGCTGATCACGTGCGTGAACGTGGCGAACGTGCTGATGGCCCGCTCCGCCGCCCGTTCGCGAGAGATCGGCATCCGCCTGGCGATCGGGGCGGGCCGGCCGCGCATCGTTCGCCAATTGCTGACCGAGAATCTTCTCTTGGCGCTAATGGGGGGCGCGGTGGGCCTGCTGGTGGCGGCCTGGGCGCACCGGGTTCTGGTTGCCTTGTTGGTAGGCAGCATGCAAGATGTGGCGCTCGACTTCCGGCTGGACGTGCGGGTGCTCGGATTTAGCCTTGCACTATCGATCCTCACCGGACTCCTTTCCGGCGTGTTACCCGCGTTGCGCGCCGGGTTTCAGGGCCGCGTTCCGGCCACCGGAGAAGCCTTACACCTCCGGGGCGCCGCCCGACTGCCGTTCGCCCGAAAGCTGCTCACCCTGCAAGTGGGGCTATCCTTAACGCTGCTCATCAGCGCCGGGTTGTTTGTGCGCACTCTAAGGAACCTTGGCGCCACGGATCTGGGCCTCGCGCGCGAGAATCTGGTCTTGATGAGCGTCGACCCCTCGCTGAGCAAGCGGGTCCAGGACCGGCAGAGATTCTGGAGGCAGTTGACCGAGCGCCTTGCCACTCTGCCCGGGGTAGTCTCCATCAGCCTCGCGGGGGACGCCGTCTTCGGCAACGGCGGCTGGAACAATGCGATCTGGGTGCGGCAGGCCGATGGAACGGAGGCCGCTTCACGGGTACCGTTCAACGTGGTGGGCCCCGGCTTCTTCTATACCGTCGGAATTCCTCTCTTCGCCGGCCGCGAATTCGCAGCAATGGACCAGGCGAACTCTCCCCCCGTCGCCGTGGTGAACCGGACTTTTGCCCGGAAATTCTTTGGCGAGGAGAACCCGGTCGGCAAGCGCTTCGGCAATGCGGGCGCGGGTTCAAGCAGCCACATCGAAATCGTCGGCGTCATCGGCGATGCCAAGTACGGCGGCCTTCGCCAACCACCGACGCCCATGTTCTACATGCCCCTCTTCCAGAACTTCGAGGAGCGTCCGTACTATGTTCATGTCCGGATGGCAGCGAATCCCGCGGCAGTGATCGCGGCCATGCGGCGCGAAATCCAGTCCATGGACCCGGACATCTCTGTTTATAATGTTCGAACCATCAACGAAATCATCGACGGCTCTCTTCAGCCCGATCGCATGTTCGCGGTCCTGGCGAGCGTGTTTGGGTTGCTGGCGCTGCTGCTGACCTCGATCGGGATTTATGGCGTGGTGGCGTACCAGATTACGCGCCGCACCGGTGAAGTGGGCATTCGCATGGCGCTCGGTGCGCAGCGCCGGGACGTGCTCTGGATGTTCATGCGGGAGACGCTGCTGGTGGTCGCAGTGGGGGCCGCTATCGGGCTGCCCGTCGCCGTTGCGGCGGCCTATGCGTTACGAAGCCTGCTCTTCGGCCCGGAACCCTCCGATCCGGTGACGATCATCGGGGCGATCGTGACTTTGGCCGCGGCAGGCGCACTCGCTGGTTTCCTGCCGGCGCGCCGGGCGGCGTCACTCCTGCCCATGGATGCGTTGCGGCATGAGTAGAGATGTCAGCTTTCAGCTCTCAGCTTTCAGCTAATGACCAAGGAGCAGGGCGAGCGGTAGCTGAAAGCTGAACGCTGACAACTGACGGCTCAAGCACCGTAGGGACTGAAATACCGTCAAGCTTGCCCAATTTAGGATCCCGTCGCCGAGAAGCGACCTGCGGCTTCGCCGCTTGCTGTGCGGAAAGGCTCCGAAGGTGTGAAAAAATAATCTTTCAACCACAGAGGCACTGAGACACAGAGAAAAGGCCTTTTGATTTCATCCCTCTGTGCCTCTGTGTCTCTGCAATGAAATTGAATGTGCCGAAGGCACTTTGGAGTGCGGTCGCGAAGCTGCCGCTTTCCGCCCTTGATTCATGCGGTCCGTGGGCAAGGGGCAAAGCGGCAGCTTCGCGACCGCACTCCAAAGTGCTTCGCACATTTTCATGAACAGTTGCGCGCCGAAGGCTGCGCCTTCCGGCGGCACGAGTGAGGAGAGAATCAGGCAAGTTAGGCCGGAAGGGCAGAGCCCTTCCGCACAGCGGGGCGGCAGAGCCGAAATGAGCACGAGAATGTCCTGCTAAGCGGAACCAGTTCACCACCGACCCCTTCCGCTAGAGCGACATTTTGTAGGCTCTGATTCTTGTATTTAGTACTTGACTAAGGTGTCGTTATGGTATACAATCGCGGGTTTGAGAATGGAGGCGGTACCGTGTCGCTGCGTAAATCTCCCACCTTGACTCCTGCTCTGCTAGCCTCCAATCGGCGCAACGCCAAGAAATCCACGGGACCCAGGACGGCGCGGGGCAAGGCTCAGTCGCGGCTGAACCGCCTGAAGGAAGGATGGCATTCGCCGACGTATATCAATTTTCTCAAGGCCTTGCTGGATGCGCCACCCGGCCAGGTGAGCCTGGCCGCGAAAGCTCTCCTCAAATCGCAACCGGTGCGTCACCCCTTGTTTCTAGAGGCGGCGGAGCTGAGCGTCCAAGCGGAAATTGCGATCTGTGAGGAAAACCGTTTGCGGCGTACCAGAGTTAAGGAAAAAGAGAATTCTCTTTTCGCCCGATCGAAGCCGGAATGTTTTTGAAAACAAATACCGCAGCGCGATACCTCTGGATGAATTCATGAAAACAAACGAGCTGATAAAAAAAGAATTCTTTTTTCCCCCGTTCGAAGCCGGAATCTTATTGAAAACAAATAGCGCAGCGCGATACCTCTGGATGAATTCATGAAAACAAACGAGTTATCTCAAAATGTCGATGAGTTATTGAAAATGCAAGAGATAGAATCCGTTTAGCGCCGTGATATCACCGTGCCTCTGGCTAATTTCCGTTGCCACCGAATACCGCGCTCTCCATCTGCCTCGTGCTATACTGCGCGCCGCTGGACTGCCTCGCTGGTGAGGCGAATGTCAGAGAGGGTTTGAATGGATACGATGACCCCCAAACAACGAATGCTCGCCGCGCTCGAACGGCGCACTGCCGACCGCCTGCCTGTAACTACGCATCATGTGATGCAGTATTATCTCGATAAGTATGAGGGCGGAATTAACTGCCAGGAATTCTTCGATCGCTACGGTCTGGACCCCATCACCTGGATCGTGCTGCACAAACCCGCTCCGGGCACGGGAGATTACTTTGATCCCTTGCAAGGCGAGCCGGGCTTTCTGGAAGCACGCCGCGTCTGGTCGAGCCAATGGCGAACGGAGTGGGAGGACATTGCGGACGAAGTCTACAAAACCCGGCGCTACCGTTTTGTGACCCCCAAGGGCACGCTCACCATGGTGACGCAGTCGAACGATCAGACCACCTGGGTCACGGAACACCCTATCAAGAGCAAGCGTGACATTGACCTGATCGGCGAGTTCGGCACTACCGCATGGTGCGACGTGGAGGCGGTGAATCGCGCCGCCGAGGAATTCGGCCAACGCGGCCTGGTACGCAGCCACATTCCCTGTTTTGATGTATTCGGGCAACCCGGCACGTGGCAGGATGCCTGCTGCCTCTACCCCACCGAGCAACTCATTCTTGCCACCTACGACGATCCTGCCTGGGTACACGAGTTTCTGCGCATTCTGCACCGGCGCAAGAAGGTCTATATCCAATCGATGGCGGGCGCCAAAATCGATCTGGTGGAACTGGGCGGAGGGTCAGCTTCCTCGACGGTCATATCACCCAAGCTTTTCGACGAGTTTGTGGCGCCCTACGATACGGAGCTGATCTCGCTCGCTCACCAAGCCGGCCAGCGAATCGTCTATCACACCTGCGGGGGCATGATGCCGATCCTCGAGAAAATCGCCGACATGAAACCCGATGCCATGGAGACCTTCACCCCCGCCGGCATGGGCGGTGATGTCATCCTGGCGGAGGCCAAGCGGCGCATTGGCGACCGCGTCTGCTTTGTGGGGGGCTTCGACCAGTTTCATTCCTTTATCGATTGCACTCCGGAGGCAACGCGCGCCGCCGTGCGCGCGTGCTTTGAAGCCGCCGGTGCGGGGGGCGGCTATATTCTCTCCCCCTCCGACCACTTCTTCGACGCCGACCCGAGCCTGGTCCGCGCCTACGCCGAGGAAGGCCGCCAATGCGTGTACGCGGAATGAGGAATCCAGGCTCATCGCCAATTGGCCCGTCGCGATTTCGCTTGCGCGCGGCCCACTCTTTGTCGTAAGGTACAATCATTATGAAGACCATGCCGCGATAGTTCCCAATTCGAGACATCCGAAATCCGCAAGGCCCCGGTCCGGGCCGAAACCTGCACCCGATCATCAAACTTGGTGCTTATGGCCACCGCCGTCACAATTCGCCGGTCCTCTTCCTTTTGGGCATCGGTGCGCGAAGCGCTGCGCGGCTCGCATCAGGACTACACCACGGGCAGCCTGACGCGGGCGATCTTTCTTCTCGCCGTCCCCATGGTTCTGGAGATGCTCATGGAATCGCTCTTCGCCCTCGTGGACGTCTTCTGGGTGGCGCGACTGGGGGCAGAGTCCGTGGCCACGGTGGGATTGGTGGAGGCGATGCTCACCGTGATGTATGCGGTGGGAATGGGCCTGGGCCTGTCGGCGACGGCGATGGTGGCGCGGCGTGTGGGCGAGAAGGATGGCGAAGGAGCCGCCGTGGCCGGCGTGCAGTCCATCATGCTGGGATTGCTCGCCGGCCTCAGCATGGGCGCTCCCTGTCTCTATTTCGCACCGCACCTGCTGCGGCTCATGGGGGCGTCTCCGGCCGTGCTGGCCGTGGGCTCAAGCTATGCGCGGATTGCCTTGGGCGGGAGTTGCGTGGTCTTGCTCCTGATTCTGAACAACGCGGTTTTTCGCGGCGCCGGTGACGCCGCCATCGCCATGCGTGTTTTGTGGCTGGCGAATTCCATCAACCTGCTTCTCGACCCTTGTTTGATTTTTGGCCTCGGACCGTTCCCGCGCCTGGGCGTGACGGGCGCCGCCGTGGCCACCCTTACCGGGCGCAGTGTGGGAGTAGTGTATCAATTATACCGGCTGCTCCGCGGCGGCGAACACATCCGCATCTTGGTGCGCCAGGTGCGCATTCAGGCAGAGGTTATGGTGCGGCTGCTCCGCATCTCGCTTACCGGCATCGCGCAAATGCTGGTTCCGCATATCGCCTGGATCAGCCTGATGCGAATCGTCAGTGCGTTTGGGAACTCCGCCGTGGCAGGGTACGTCATTGCCATCCGGATCATCGTCTTCTTCATCCTGCCCTCGTGGGGATTGAGCGGCGCCGCTGCCACGCTGGTGGGCCAGAATCTCGGCGCCCGGCAACCGGAGCGGGCCGAGCAATCCGTATGGAAGACCGGTATCTATAACGCGCTGTTGATGGGAACCGTGGGTGTGTTCTTCGTCGCGTTCTCCGGCCCCCTCATCCGCCTGTTCACTCACGACCCGGAGATTGTTTCCGTCGGTGCGGCCTGCCTGCGCATCGTAAGCATCGGCAACATTGGCTACGCCTACGAAATGGTGATGATGCAAGCCTTCAACGGCGCCGGAGATACCCTTACGCCCACCATCGTGAATTTCTTTGGCTTCATCGTTCTGGAAATTCCGCTTGCCTACGCACTGGCTATTTTCTTCGGCATGCAGACGGATGGCGTATCCTGGGCAATCACCATTTCCGAATCGGCCATTCCCGTAGCCATGGTGATCCTGTTCCGGAGTGGCCGGTGGAAGGAGAAGAAGGTTTAGACAGGTTTCCTGTCTATTCCTCGTCGCGTTTTTGCGTTGGAATAGCTGCAAGAGATGAAGACGGCGGTTCAGGCTACCGCCTACAAGGCGGACGCCACGCGCGACAATTCATCAGCTCATGTTCACACGCGTTGAGGCCTCGGGCTGCACGCTGGCTTTCTTCCGGCGCCTGGCAGGCGTGGGTTTGGGCGGGGGTGCTTCATCGGAAAGCTCGACCACCATGAGCTTGGTGACAAATTTCTTCGCCCCGTGGATGTGGAAATCAATGGAGGTACGTTCGGCGTCCGACTGGGTAACTACCCCTAGTCCGTACTGAAAGTGCCTGACGCACCGGCCTTCTGGGAGTGACTGCATAGATGCCTCCTTCTTGGCGTGTGGATCGATCAATTAAGACCCGCGCTTGCCTTCATTGCCTGGCGCAGATTCAGGACATTTTCCACTGCGCTCTTAACCACGTGCGTAAGTTCGTTGACAGAAAGGGGAGGCACAATGAAATCAAACGCGCCCCCTTCCATGGTATCCACATAGAGACTGACATCAACCAGGCGCGATACGATGATGACCTTCACGGGCTTGTGCGCCCCGATTGCCTGCTTCACCACATCCGCCCAGGTGCCATCGGGCAGCTTGGCCTCGGTAAAGACCAAGTGGGGCGGATTCGCCGCCTGAAGCAGGGGCCCAACTTCCTGGACGGTCGTGAGCCATTGGATCTGGATCGATTGACCTTCCAGAGCCAGTTTCAGGAGGGCCATCTGCTCCCCCGCTTGGTGGAGCAGGATTGCCGCAACCACTTCCTTTTGAGGACCCCTCACGGGTTCGGCAAGCCCAGGCCCGGCTACTGCCGAGGGCGCGATGGTCGGCACATGGAGAGGCGCCGCGGAAGGCTCCGGCCAATCTTTGTGCCCGAACGCTTTTACCGGCGGGTAGTGGCGCGCGAGATATTCGCGGATGTCCTGCTCGCTGATGCGCAGGTTGAGTTCCGCGCGGGCCACCGGCGTTTCCCGGCCCAATTCCTGCTCCAATCGTTCAAAGCAGATGCCTGGGCCATCCTGGAGCTTCAACGTAGCCCAAAGATTCGTATCGGAGTGAATTCGGACCATGAATTCGCGCGGCTCCCGGGCCGCATCGAGCACGTGAAAGGTGTAAATTCGAGAATTTATGGCCGCGGTGAATCCGGTGTACTGAATATACATGCCATTACCTTCTTACTGCCTGTGGGCACAGACCCTGCAAGCAAGGGCTGATTACAGGGTTGGTTCGCTCCTTGGATTTACTCCCGTACGGCGCAATCGGCGTGGGCACGGCCCATCCGGCGTCGTCTCACTTGGGCATGGCGATAGCTGGCTCTGGCGTTCTGCCCGTCAGGGCCTTCCGCAACTCTCGCATGTGCTTCCGGAGGAGAGTCTTGGCATGCTGCTGCCGCCCGAATCTGGCTTTATCACCGTTTCTTTGAGACATGGTTCCCTCCGGGTAACCTCGATCAGAGTGTCCGGCGTCATGAGGCTTCTTTCCCGCCAGCCTCTTGCCTTCCGGTCCCCCACGGCGTAGCGGGAGAGTTGGGATAACGTGCGCCGAGTCTCGCTTGGCCGGATCAGATAACCTGAAGCGGTTCAGATGACCTGGAAGGAGAGTGTAGAGCGCTCAACTTCTTAACCATTCTAAGTGAATTAACTTGATTTGTCAACCAAAATCTGGCACAGTCAGGCCTAACATAATCGCTAATTGTTAAGTCCAGGAGAAACCCCATGGATCTGGCTCTCGTCCTCCGGCAGCGTCTCGAACAGTTGGACCTCGAACAACGGAATCTGGCGGCTGCCGCGCAGGTCACCGAATCCTACATCTCGCAGTTGCTCTCCGGGAGAAAAGCTCCTCCCGCCCCTACCCGGACGGATATTTATGACAAGCTCGAACCCTTGCTGAAGTTCCCGAAAGGCGAACTCGCGCGCATGGCAGAACTCCAGCGTCAGGAGGAAATAAAGCGAAAATTGGTTGCCTCACCCGCACCACTGTTCAAAGAGGTTCGCGAATTAGTCATTTCCAAATGCCAACCCGACAAGAAGAAGCAGGTGGGCGCGATTTTTGAGCAGCAACCCTTTGGCGAACTGGAACGCCTCGTGACTCAGAAACTGCTGGAGGTGGTGAAGGGACTCGCCAAAAAAGAACTGGCCAACGAAAAATGGTTGCGGCAGGTGGCTAGCCTAAGCCAGCGAAGCTACGAACAAATGCGCGTCACCATCCTGGAGTTTCTGGATGAAGATGTCTTTAGCCTGTCACCCGAAAACTGTGTGGCCTTTTTGCAGCCGCTCATTCAATCGTGGGATATCGACCTCGCGACTTTTGGGATGGACATCATCCTGAACGAGCGTGTGGCCCCGGGCCGCGTGAAGAAATTCGAGTACGTGGAAAAGGAGCCGGACGCCACTCATCCGGAAGAACCCGGGCTCACCTCATTCCTTCACGATGCCTCCCTGAGCGGTAATGCAACCGCGGAAGAGATCGAGTTTCTAAGGAAGCTGCGCTTCAACGGGAAAAGGCCTACGGCACTCTATTATTACCGGGAGATCCAGAACCTGAGGGACCCCCTGCATTTCCAGGCTGCCTAACAAGCAACCCCAAGCGCGTGGGAGCAGCCGCCCTAAAGGGCACAATGCGGCCGACCTTCATAGGGTTCTTGGCAAACCCCGCCCCGGCTAAACCTCCCGGCCCGAATTTCACACTTCCACTTCCCCTTCCCCATTTATTTGTGCATAATGTCGCGGTCGGCGCCGGCTTTGCCGGATCGGTGTCCAAATTAGAAGATGAGGTCTTTATGGGAAACGCAACTCAGCCGCAAACATTCATTCAGAAGCGCATTGCTTCCATCGACGCATTACGCGGATTCGACATGTTTTGGATCGCGGGAGGAGAGAGCATCATCCACGCGATTTATAAGGTATGGCCGGGTTCAGCCACCCGCGCGCTCGATGCGCAATTCGAGCACATGCCTTGGGCGGGATTCCATTTCTACGATCTAATTTTCCCGCTCTTCGTTTTTATGGTGGGTATCGTATTGCCGTTTTCTCTCACCCGGCGCGTAGAAGAAGGAGCCGATCGACGTCACCTTTACCGCCACATCTTCCAGCGTTTCGTTCTGCTCTTCCTGTTTGGGTTGATTTACAACGGAGCGCTCGACTTTAACCTTCAAACGCTGCGCATCCCGGGCGTCCTCCAACGCATCGCCATTTGCTACTTCATTTCCGCACTGGTGGTCATGAACACCAAAATTCGGACCCAGGCGATCGTGGCGGGCAGCATACTGATCGTTTACTGGCTGATCATGAAGTTGGTCCCCGTCCCCGGCATCGGAGCTGGCGTGATCACCCCGGAAGGCAATCTGGCGGGTTACCTGGATCGCCTGATCATTCCCTTCCGCTTCTGTTGTTACACGTTCGGCGACAATGAAGGTTTGCTCTCGACCCTGCCGGCAATTTCCACCTGCCTGTTGGGCGTGCTGGCCGGACACTGGCTGCGTTCCGCCAAATACACACCGAATCAAAAGGTGCTCGGACTGGCAGTGGCAGGCGTCGTGAGCCTGCTTGTGGCGTGGGTGTGGAGCTTCAACTTTCCCATCATCAAGAATATCTGGACGAGTTCCTTTGTGCTGTGCGCGGGCGGCTGGAGCCTGCTGCTACTCGCGCTCTTCTATTGGATCATCGACGTGCGGGGTTATCAGCGTTGGGCGTTCTTCTTCAAAGTGATTGGCATGAACTCCATCACCATGTATATGGCCAACCGGATTATTGATTTTGAGAGCATCACCAGGTTCTTCATAAGAGGCATCCTACCAATTTTTGGCATGCTCCAACCCCTGGTCTGGAGCTGTAGCGTGATCTTCACCGTTTGGCTGTTCATCTATTTTCTCTATCGGCAGAAGATCTTCCTCCGGGTTTAGCCCGGATCTGTCACCAAAGGTCTGGAGGGGCGCGCCTTGGGTTATTCGGAGCCCGAGGGAGGCGTAGCGATCGTCTGAGTCTCCTCGATCGTGTAGTCAGGGGGCACCTGGAAAAGAGTAGCGGGTGGTTCGTCGCGCACGAGATTCGTGATGCGCCGAACAGTCTCACCGTGTCGCGGATCGTTGCGGGTGTGCATCATCGTTATGGGCAGTTCAGGCGAAAACCAGGATTCGCTGGTGATCTGTATAGGTTGATCGTTGCCCTGGGCGCCTGCCGGGATGGTCATGATGATACGCACGCCCTTCACCTCGATACCCTCCATCATTTGCGTGCCGAGTTCTTCATGTGTAGGTCGCGGCCGGTCGGGCGGCACGGATCGGGGAGTCGCTGGCGCGCCAGTCGTCGAGGGAGGTGGTTGCGGTGTTGAGCGCCGCAACTCTGACTTGTGAGCCGTACGATTGCTAGGATGGAGCGTGTACGCGACGCCGGCTACGGGGTCAAATATGCGCACCACGAGCATTGAGTTTTCTTCGCCCTCCGTTCCCACTGGAGGCCCAAAGTACTCTTCACGGCGAGTGCGCCCTTCACTGTCCTGGTATACCTTGATCAGTTGCTTGTGCCTAATTTGAGTCCCGTCTGCCAGGGTTTGGGTTGTTTCGGTGACTTCATCAGCGGAGTAAGGGAACCCGGTCACACCCCTTGGGCCCGAGCCGTCCACAATACCCGCGGTGATTCCAGGTGATGCGGGCTGCGGTGGCTGGGGCACCTGCTGGGCGAACGAGGAGCGGCTGACCACCAACAACGCCACCATGCATAGGACCGATTGGAAACGATGAAATGGGCCGTTCACGACTTCACCTCCGGCTTTTGCGACTTTGGATGGTCATGGTAGATTTCGGGTTGCACTCCCACAAGAGATTTATTACTGAGAAAACCCGTGGTAAGGGCTGTCTCCCAAACTCCACTCCATCACCCCAGCCACCAAACCTGGTAGGGTTGGAGCTTTCCGTGGCCGGTCAGACTTGCTCCCGTTAGGCGATCTGCTCCTGACCGCGCGGCAAGAACCCGCACCGCTGGAAGAGCCGCAGGGCCGGAGAGCGGGCCCTGCGCTACCGTCCCCTGGTTCCGCATTCACCATGCGAAACGCCGGGTGGGGCAAGCCCGGCATCTCGTGATGGCATTCACCCCTTCGAACGGCGCCTAAGGTTGTGTGACCCGGAGGTGGCCACGGCCAATTCGTCTTGGGAATTGAACGTGGGTTCGTCATCGATGGAAACGCTACCCCTTCATGGGAGCGGGGTCTCCCACGGGTTAACCACGGCGAGTCCGACAACCGAGAAATCACTCACGTTGCGTGACACGACAGTGAGGTTGTGTTGGAGGGCGGTTGCCGCAAGCAGGGCGTCAATGACCGAAAGGGGTCGCCCTTTCATCTGTGCCTGGGCGCGAAGCAATCCCCAACGATCGGAAATGGACTGGTCGACCGGCAGGATTCGGCCTTCGAACCATTCCGGCACGTCCCGATCGAGCCATTGCTCCAACTGCGTACGCCGCTTACTGGGAGGAAGTAGCTCGACTCCGAAACGGATTTCTCCGATGGTCAGGACGCTGGTGTAAAGGGAATCGGTGTCGGCGGCTTCCAGCCATTGTTTCACCAGCCGGTCTGGCTCGCCGCGTCGGTTGAACTCGGAGATCACATTGGTATCGAGCAGGAACCCACTCATAGGTCAATGGGGCGGCCGTAGTCCTTTTGCCTCTCCAGGTTCAACTCTGCGCCCGCCAGCGGAGACTCCATCAGGAACTGCGCCAGATTCTTCCGTCGCGTTGCGCCCTTGCGGCTGTGCCCTTTCTCTTTCAGTGCGGCCAAGGCATGATCGAGCACTTCATCGGGGCTGCGGAAGTGACCGCTCTCGATCTCCGCTTGTATGAACTGTTCCTGTTCGGGTTTGAGTTTGATCGTCATCGCTGCACCCCATTCCGGCCCTCTTAGGGCACTTCACTTGATGGTATCACGAGTGGGGAACTGGCGCAGACGCTAAAAGCCGACCGTCTGCGCCAGCCCGCCGAACCAGGAAACGTAGGGGCACCCCTCGTGGGTGCCCTGGCGTCGGCCATGCCGACGGGGAGGGCAGGCACGAGGCCTGCCCCTACGTCGTTATCGGCGCGTTGGGGCCTCTTAGCCCGGCTTGCGCCGCGGTAAAAATGTAGAAACTCCAGACGGCGGTCGGAGACCGCCGCTACAGCCGAATGCGCAATCATTTATGTCGCTCTGTATAAAATGGACAGCGCCGCCCGTCGCATTCGCTGCCCGCCGCCGTTAAATTGCAATTGGTATCACCTTTGTTCGCAGCCCCTTACCACCGGCATTCCACCCCTCTCGAAGGGCAAGTATGATGAGCACAGGCGGGGCAAGCATCCAAATCACTGCAAGGGTTAGGGCTATCCATAAGACAGCGAGTGAGATTCCTGGATTCATAGCTGCGCATCATACGTCCGTTTTTCATGCATAACCGTTTGCCACAGTAACATACGGTCGTAGGCGCTATGTGTTCGGGAAGTCATGCTGTATAGAGGGCGCCAGTACAAGGCCAGTCCAAGATAGGTGTTCGGGCGCCATTTCCCTGACCTGTCCTCACCCGGCCCACTATCGCAACGCGCATCCTGTCCCATTCTCGCGCCAAACAACCTGGTTAAATTCTTTTAATCTTGTTCATGGCAATCATGTTACTTTTGAAGAACCGGCGGCTTGATGATGCGGTCTCGTTTAACGGTTGATGTACCGGCCGCCAGTAAATTTAGAAAGGGGTGAACCGGATGCCGCGACCCGAACCTGTATTCGACGGCACAGAGGGTGACGTTCTAATCGAAATCTACGAGTGCCCAGACGTTCCCTTCTCGTCGTACACGTTGACGCAGAGGCTGAATCCCAACCCCCAAACCACTACCCCGGAGTACCGCACTGCATTTGCTCACGTCAGCAGCGTAATAGAGGACCATTTAGTTCGCGGACTTATTCGAGGCAAGCGATCAAAGAGCGCCGACGGGGTGTTCTTCAACAATCTGAAATTGACCTACAAGGGAGAACAAGCTGCCATTCAGGAGCGTAATCGGCGCACGTTGCCAGAGAAGGTCAAACAGCTTCTTGATGTTGCCGCGTTGATACGGGGAGACGCCGAAAAGAAGTGACCGGTACGGGGGCAGGCTACCTCGTGGCTGGCGCAGAGCGAAGCTCTGCGGTGTTGATGCCCGACAACTGGGCGAACGCAGAGCTAGCGCTCCGCGCCAGCCGGCGGAAGAGCCGCGGACCGTAAAACGGAGGTCCGCGCTACCCGGCTGCGCCAACCTGCGTTCAACGATGGAGAAACATTCGAAGATAACCGATAATCTGTGGAATGACCCGGATTGACGCAACTGCGGTTATCGTGAGAATGACCGTCAATGCGATGAGCCATTTTGTAAACCTTTCCATATGGCTGGAAGATCTTGCTAAATCCTGTACTGAACGATCTAAGGTTGTAACTGAACGCTCCAAATTATTGACCTGGGAACCAATCTCTTCCAAAAGCCGCCATTCGATTTCGTGGATTATGCTTTCGTGGGCACGGTCATTCGAATGAGTTTGATCGTATAGCTCCCGCAGCTCTTGCATATTCTTACGTTGCAAATCCTCATGATTTATGGTGGGCATATCCGCTCCATGCAATTCTCCTGGATAGGTAACAGGGAAGCGTAGAAAATTAGAAACCGCTGCGAAGCGGGAACTAATTCACGCTGAATGACGGCTCAATGATTCGGCAGCGATGTTGATCGTGGCCCCACGCACGCCAAAACTCCCCCAAAGCGTCTTGGAAAGACGCCAAAAACTAGTTCGTTTCCGTGATTTGTTAGGCAGCATTGGGTTCGTTGGATTTCTTGCTCTGTCCCGAAAGCACAAAATAGACAGAGCACACTCCAAGGGAGATGTTGTATGACAGGCACTTCACGGCTGCGGACAACGGTTGGCTCGGTGATACACCAAAAAACATGGCGACGTTCACAAGTGCTAAGAGAACGAGCATCCCGGAAATGATCCGCATGGCTTGTAGCTTATGTAACGGTGCCACAAAATGGGCAGCCTTTATCGAGGCCTCGGCTGCAATCGCCCCGATCGAGAGTAACGCCAGTGGGTGTACAATCCAATCCCATAGGAAATGACTCGTGATCTCATAAGTGCCAGGAGAGTCAGCTATGATCTCACGCTGGAGAAAAGGGATACCAATCACTGTTGGAACCCCCCATGCCAGAAGATACATGACCGCAACCGCCGGGAAGAGGACGAGCCAACGCAATAAATATGTCGGGATGTTGCGATCATGTGAGAGGGACATTATTTTTGCCCGATTCTCAAGATTTGCTGGACTATTATAATCAAACCGGCTCCAGGCAACTCGGATATTTTGGTGGCTGGGGAAATCCAACCTGTCCCCGAATTTCCGAGTTGTAATCCCGAAAAGAAATCTGCCCCCTATGTCCTGGGCCTCTTTGTTTTTCCTCAGAGGCTCCATAGCCTGGGGGTCGACTTTGCCGGCCGCTCGGTACGATGTTGGACGTGAAAGGGCGAAAATGAGATTCGCGAATTGGACCGATGCAGAAATCCAGAGATGGTGCCTGTTGCGTGCAATCGAATGGTGTGCATTCCCTGCCTTTGCCTCTCAGCCGTTGGTGCCCGTCATGTTGCTCTTATTCCCGTGGTACTGGGTCATAGCCGCCGTCGTTGTACTCAATACCATTTGGAGGTGGAGCGGGATTAGGTATTCTTATGTCAATATAACTGCTGCCAGAATGGCCTGCCTTTTGGGCCTGGCCAAGTGGCCATTCGCGATCGGAAGCGCCATTTATCTCTTTATCCATCGCCAGTTTGTTCCAGGTCTCATTGCCCTGTTTTGGCCGTTCCTTGTTCTGATCATCCCCTCATCCGGGAAAATCGGAGCTATCGAACTTGCATTCGCCAAGAAGATTGGATATGTGCCTGCTGACGCAGAGTTGTAGCTATAAAATAATGCCGCTGGAGCGGATAGGGAAAACCCTCTCGATTCTGCGGAATCCGCTGAAATGATAAAGCTGCTAAAGGATCACGGGGCTTAGGAACAATGAACCTTTGGCAGAACGAGGAAGAGAAGCCACGACCTTAATTCGCCGTGAACCGGCAGGACACCAAGCGAACGTGGCGACCGCATGCCAGCACAACAAAAGGTCATGGAGGCACGACCTTTCATTTTTGCCTTTTGCACTTTGCCTTTTGACTTGTCTTTGCGCCTCGACCGAATTGGGAGTCACTCGGTCACGCGGTCCCAGTCTTCCGCGAGCAGGCCGTAGACCTCGAGATCCAGGAAGCGGTCGTCGAAGGCTTGGGCCTGGCGCAGGACACCTTCTTTCGAGAAGCCCAGACGTTTGGGGACAGCACAACTCCTGGGGTTATTGGTGGCGCAGCGGATTTCAATGCGGTGGAGATTGAGTTCGGAGAACAGATAGTCAACCAGGGCGCGGCAAGCGCCGGTCACCAAGCCTTTTCCTTGGTAGCTTTCCCCCAGCAGATAGCCCACCATGGCCGAGCGGTTTTCCCAATCGATGTTTGCGGCGCCAATGATTCCCGCCAAACGGCCTTGCCACCAGATACCCAAGGTGAATCCGCCGTTTGCGGCCAATTGCTCGAGCGACGATTTGATAACCCTCTTGCAATCGTCGAGAGATTTCTGCACGTCCCACTCCGGCAGCCACTGGCGCAGGTAGGAACGGTTGTGATCGATCAGCGCAAACAGTTCCTCCGCGTGATGATGCTCGAGCAGGCGTAATTCCGCGCCTTCGGCGAAGGAATAGGTCAACATCGACCGCCTCAGGCCACGGCTTCGGCCTCGATTTCCACCAGCATTTCAGGATCGATCAGGCGCGACACGCCAATCAAGCTGGTGGCGGGGTGAATTTCGCCGAAGAACTCCACATGGGCTTTAGCGACTTCCTCCCACCGATCGATCTGGGTCACATAAACGCGCGTGCGGACCACGTGTTCCAAACCCAATCCCAAGCGCTTCAGGGCGTTTTCGATATTGCGGATGGTCTGCACGGTCTGCGCGTACATATCACCGGGGGCCAGCACTTTGCCGGAGGGATCGGTGCCCGTGGTGCCGGAGACGTGCACGATGTCGCCCACTTGCACGGCGCGCGCGTATCCCATTTTGGGTTCCCAGGGGGTGCCGGAGAATGTTTTGTTCCGCTTGATTTTCATCTATAGGCCTCCGAATTCAACTTCGCAGCGATCAGCAGATCACTGCGGGGTGCGTGCGATTGCTAAGCCTTTTCAAAGTAGCGTCGATGGGCTCGCGCGGCAAGGGTCAAGCGTTGCCGGCGTCTTTCGAGCGCCTCGCGATAACGCCGTTTTTCTTCCTTGGTGCGCGGAATCAGGGGAGGAACCTCTTGCGGTTTTCCCGCGGAATCAAGCGCCACATAGGTGACGAAAGCCGAATTGGTGTGCTGCCTCTCGCCCGTCAAGTAATCCTCCCGGTACACCTTGACTTCCGCTTCCATGGACGTCCGAAATGCGCGCGTTATGTGGGCGCGAAGCACCACCAGTTCACCCACCCGGATGGGATAAAGGAAATCAAGATTGTCCACGGCCACCGTCACCACCTGGGAACGCGCGTGGCGATGCGCCGCTATCGCTCCGGCAACATCGATCAGGTGCATCACCCTGCCGCCCAGCAAGTTTCCCAGGGGATTGGCGTCGTTGGGGAGCACCACTTCCACCATCTCGGTGGCCGATTCAGCAACGATTTTCCCTGGAAGTTTTGCCATGTTATTCCATCTTCAATACGTTTGGTCGTGGTGCGATACAAAACCGCGTGATGGAGCACTCAGAGGAAGAGCGAGCCCCTTCGAGTTCCGATCCGTACCGTGACCGGTCCGCTCTCTTTCGAAGCCTCGGAACCCAGCCAAGACCGGAGCCGTTCCGCACTGGCCACCCACGGCACAGCCCGTCCGAAAAGTTTTGCCTTGCCTGGTTCGTCCGCCTATACTATGCGAGGCGCTGGGGCGTTGCAACTGGAATCAATCGCGCGATGTCGATTGGTGTAGGGGAACCCCTTGGCCTGCCCTTGCGCGAGAAGCGCTGGGAAAGCGTACCCACGGACCCCGCGGGAATGGCCGGGAACGGCAGGAATCAACCCGAAGCCCAGGATAATAATATGTCTCCTGAAGTCGAGAAGACTCGGCGTGAGTTTCTGGAAGAGGCGGTTCACCAAGATCCCCATAATACTTTCGCACGCTACGGACTGGCGCTGGAGTTGGCCAAAAGCGAACCTGCTAACGCCTGGATCCACTTCGAGTACTTGCTCCTGCACCATCCCGAGTACGCGGCCACCTATTTCCAGGCGGGCATATTCCTGATGAACCAGGGACGCCTTGAGGAAGCACGCAAAGTGCTGTCCAAGGGTGTGGAAATCACCGGTCACCAAGGAAAGCAGCACGCCCAGGCAGAACTCCAGGCGGCCTTGGACGACCTCGACTAAAGGAATCGACTCATTGATTCATCGGGTCATGGCTGTCCGTGGTCCGTTGTCCGTGGTCCGTTGTCAGTGGCTTCAGAACCTGCGTTTCCCGTGCATCGGTTGCAACGGACAACGGACAACGGACAGCCTTTCAATGACCCGATGAAACAATGACTCAATCCCTCCGATGACTCAGTCCACCAATCCGGGCGTAAGCGGGCTTAGTGATTACAGCCGGGAGAAGCAGGCTGTGGCCCTGAATTCCGTGGAAGCGGCGGTGTTGCTCACCGCGCTGAAATTGACGGTCGGAATTTGGACCGGCAGCCTGGGAATTCTATCGGAGGCGTTGCACTCCAGTCTGGACCTGGTAGCGGCGGCCATCACCTACATGTCGGTGCGGGTCTCGGATAAACCCGCGGACAAGGAGCACCCTTTTGGGCACGGTAAAATCGAGCACCTTTCCGCCTTCATCGAAACCGGCCTGCTCTTCGTCACCTGTGCGTGGATCGTCTGGGAAGCGGTGCGGCGGATTTTTTTCCGCACCGTGCACGTGGAACCTTCCCTTTGGGCTTTCGGAGTAATGTTCATCTCCGTGACCATCGATACCTTCCGCTCGCGCGCCCTTTTCCGCGTCGCGCGAAAATACAATAGCCAGGCTCTGGAAGCCGACGCTCTGCACTTCTCCACCGACGTTTACAGTTCGACCGTGGTCATCCTGGGATTGATCCTGATGTACATTTCTGAACAGCGCAACCTCCACTGGCTGCGGAACGCCGATCCGGTGGCGGCGCTGGTGGTGGCGGGAATCATTGTTTATATCTCGCTGCGTCTGGGAAAAAGGACTGTCGACGCCCTGGTCGATGCCGCACCCACCAGAACGAACGCCTTGATCTCGGAAACCGTGTCGCGGGTCCCCGGCGTGCTCAGTCTCGATCGCATCCGCACGCGCGAGAGCGGCAGCCGGTTATTCGTGGATTTGCGGCTCACGCTGGCCAGCAACATTTCACTCGAGCACGCCACGTCCGTCACCGACGTGGTGGAAGGGGAAGTTCACCGCTTGTTTCCCACGGCGGACGTGGTCATCCATACGACGCCTCAGGAACCTTCTTCAGGTGACATGGTGGCGAAAATCCGCGCCGTCGCGCACCGCCGGAACTTTCTGGTGCACGAGGTGACGGCCTACGAGGTGGACGGCCGGATCAACGTCCACCTCGATCTGGAAGTTGACCCCCAGTTGCGTTTGGCGGAAGCTCACGATCGGTCGACTCAGCTCGAAAGCGAGATCAAGGCGAACCTACCGGAAGTTAACGAAGTGAACGTGCATCTGGAGCCTTTACTCGAGGCGGTGGAAACGGGGAACGAGGCTCGCATCGACCCCTTGGCGGTGGAGCATATGCTGGGGGAACTGGCGCGCGACACGGCTGGCGTGCTCGATTGCCACTCCGTCGAAGCTCACCAGGTTGGAGGGCACGTCGTCGTCCGGCTGCACTGCACCCTGGAGCCCGATCTCCCCATCGCCAAGGTCCACGACATTACCGAAACCGTGGAATTCAAGCTCCGCCAGGCTTTCCCGCAGATCTCCAAAATCACCATCCACGCGGAGCCCTTGGGAAGGGCCTAAGCGCTGGCTACTTGGGTTTGGGCGCGGACGGCGCCGCCGCCGAAGGGGCTGCTGGTTTGGCAGGCGCCCCGGCATCCGCCACCGGATTCGCCGCGTCATAGCGCTTTATAATCTCTCCGGTAATATCGAGGTCGGTGGAGGCGTAGTAAATGGGAATCTGCGCGCCATCCAAGACCAGCGTGAAGCCATTCTGCGCGGCATAATCATGGATGACTTGGACCATCTTTTTGCCGATGCGGCCAATGGCCTCGTCGCGGTCCTGGTTGAAATCGGTTTGGGCGTCCTCGGTGGAACGCTTCAATTGCTTTTGCTTGTCCTCCGCCTCACGGTTCAGACGACCCTGTTCTTCGTCACTCAGCGTGGCGGATTGTTTGGACAATTGATCTTGGATGGCTTGGATTTCCTGCTGGAGACGTTGCAGTTCCTGCTGGCGGGGTGCGTACTTCTTCTGTAAATCAGCAATAACCTTCTTGCCTTCGGCGGTAGTGGCAAGAGCTGCCTGCATATTTATTATCCCAACCTTATTCTGAGCTGGCATGGCGCTCTTGGCAGGCGCGGCACTCTGGGCAGGCGCGGCGCTCTGCGCAGGTAGAAAGCTAGTACTTCCCAGTGCCACCATCAGTACGGCTAGTGTAGTCAATCGGTTCTTCATTCAAACTCCTTCATGATTCTAACGTTCCAAATCGAGCTCGTTTTCTCAACTACTAACCTCGCACCGGGGTTGCCATTGGCCCGCGATCCTCCCCACCGTAATGAGGAGGAACGAGAATATACGCGCCAGGGCAATGGAACATCCTATTTGGGTTTCGTCGCCGGTGGTGGAGCGGCCGGATGGGCAGCAGGTTTAGGAGGCGCTCCTGCATCCGCAGCCGGGTTCGCAGCATCGTAGCGTTTCACAATCTCTTCCGTGAGATCAGTGCCGGTGGCAGCATAATAAATGGGGACCTGGGCGCTATCGATGACCAGCATGAAACCATTTTGCGAAGCATAATCGTGGATGATGCCCAGCATCTTCTGGCCGATCCGGCGGATGACCTCATCGCGGTCGGCGTTATAATCACTCTGCGCGTCGTCGCTCGAGCGCTTCAAGAGTTTCTGCTTGTCCTCGAGTTCCCGTGTTAATCGCCGCTGTTCGTCGTCGCTCAAAGTGGCCGTCTGCTTGCTCAACTGGTCCTGGATGGATGTGATTTCCTGCTGCAATCGCTCCAACTCCTGCTGGCGCGGCTGATATTTCTTCTGCATGTCGGCAACGGCCTTCTTTCCCTCTTGGCTGCTCCCAATCGCAGCATTCATATTGATGATGCCGATCTTGCCCTGGGCGCGCCCGGCGAGTGGAACTGCCAGGATGGCCAGGAATACGGTAAGCGTGGTCAACCGGTTCTTCATTCAAGCTCCTTCAAAAGGTTAAAGTTCCGAATCAAACTCTTATTCTAACTCATTTCCTTCGCGCCTAAAATGTGCGCTGCACCGTGAATCCGACACGGCCAGACTTCTCCTTCAAGCGGAAGGGAACAAAATTCCGCAGCGCGTCGATATAGGTCGCCTCGTTCGGAAACAACGACTCGGGCGGCAGATCTTGGGGGGGAGTAATCACGCTGTTCACGCGGGATAAATTATACCCATAAAAGAGATGGAGCGGTGCGTTGACGACAGGGAGAAGAATCTGCAAATCGAGTCCACTTGAGCTGCGTGGCCGGAAATTAGTCGTGGCAACAGGCTTCAACTGCGTGGGTATGGGAAAATAGGTATATTGGCTTTCAATCGAGCTCAAAGATCCGGTGGCCAGGGTGAGCTGCTTGGGCCACATAATAAAATTCTCGCCAGCGTCGATGAAGTAGGCCATGTTGACCGTCGATCCAACGATGGGAAAACGGTATTCGAAGTTAAAGATTGTTTCCGTATCGCCGCCCGGGAAAATCGGGGAATTAATGGGGAAACTAGTAGAGGAACCGCACGATCCGGTACTTTGGCCGGTTTGGGTAGTCCCGGTAATCGGCTGGCCGTTGACATTGCGATTGCACACGGAGACCACCGTGGGATAAAACGCCACCGGGCTCACGGTGCGGATATCAAACCCGCGAAGATCTTCCTCACCCCCAATATAGAAGCGGGAGAAGGGTGGAACCACTCGGCCGCCGTATCCGATAACCGTCGAGGTAAGGAACCGGAACCCGATTGCGGTGGGGTGGTCCGAGCGAACGTTCCGAACCGGACGGAAGTACTTGGCCTCGATCACCGGACGAACCGTGTTTACGTTTCCGCCGATGGCGCTTCCCGAAAAGCCGATCGCCGCATAAAGATATTTGCCCCGCGTCGGGGTCCAGGAGCTGTTGATGGTACTGTAAAGGTACGTCGGCATGATCTGGCTGGAGATAATTCCGGTCAGGGCGCTGGGGCCCGTCAAACCGCTAAAATTGATGGCCTGGAAATATGACTCGGATGCCGCACTAAATGCCTGCAAGCTGCTGCGGGAAAAGCTATAGGTCAGACCGATGCGGGCAAAACTGCGCCGCAAGGGATAAGTGCCAAATAGCGTGAACCCGTCGGAATTCTGAGTGAAGTTCTGGCCGTAAAATTGGCCGTACTGAGACTGCGCCAGGAGGTTGGGGTTGATGCCGCTGTAAATGGCCAGTTGGCGGATCTGGTTGTAGTTAAAGTCGCTCTTAAACACCGTGAAGCCGGCGGTGATGGGACGATCCAGAAAATAAGGTTCGGTGAAACCGAAAGAATAGAGTTTTTGGAAAGTGCCCGTTTGAAAAGCCAGACTCAGAGTCGCACCAAGGCCAAGAAAATTGTTGGTGGCGTAATTGAGACCAATAAAAGTTCCCGATATGCCGCTGACCCCACCGGATAAGCCGATCGAGTTCTTTCCCTTCTCCCTGACCTTTACCAGGATGTCGACCTCTTTATCCTTGGCGTTCTGTTTGATGTCGTAATCCTCTTTTTTGATCTCATCAAAAAAGCCCAATTGGTTCATCTTCAGCACGCTATAATCCCACAACTGAGAGCTGAAAACGCCGCCCTCGTCCAACAACAACTCCCGGCGAATGACCTTGTCGCGTGTCTTGGTGTTTCCCGAAAACTCAATGCGGTGGACCCTGAACTGATTGTCCTCCTCAAAATCCAGGGTCAGATTGATGAGTTTCTTCCGGTTGTCCGGCTCCACGTCTGGCGACGCCGTAAAATTGATGTACCCATACTGACCATACAGCTTGGTGTAATTCTCATTCGCCTTGCGAACCTTGGAGAGAGCAAAGACATCACCCGGCTTCATCCCTAAGATGGGGGCTAGTTGCTCTTGCTTAAAAAGTGTGTTGCCGATGATGTGGAAAGCCCCCAATCGGTATTGCACTCCCTCCTCGACCGCAATCTTGATGTCCACCCGCTTGCCGCGCCCCCAACTCCAAAAAAAGAAAGGCCAGCGCCGTCCCGTGTCAATCATCTTAGTGTCGGGCTCTTTCGCCTGGGCGAAATAGTAACCATGGTCGCGGTAAAGGTCGCGAATATTTTCCAAATCCGCCTCGATGCGCTCCTTATCGTAAGTTTTGTGGAACCAGTAGAACCAGGGAGGCGCACCCGAGGGGCGCGAATACTTCATCGAGCGCACCAGCTCCCGGTCGGAGAAAACCGTGTTGCCCGAAAAAGCAATGTCCCCGAGCTTTACCTTGGGCCCTTCCACCACAATAAAGGTCAAAGCCACGGAATTCGGCGGGATATTGCGCGTGCGGTGACGAACCGTGGCGAACATCTTGCCGTGTGCAGCCAACATTTCCTGAAGCACCACTTCCGCGTGTTTGATGATTACCGGGTCATACTGGGATTGGATGCTGAGCGCGACTTTCTCCTTCTTCCAAGCATCCAGGACGTCGGACTGCTGCACACTGTTCAACCCTTTATAATCGATGCTACGGACCAGCTTCTTTTCTCGCACATAAAAGGTGACGATTTTATTGCCATTGGCGCCATCGGCGACTTCCAGGCGAACGTCATCCAGGAAGCCGGTATTCCACAACGACATGAAGTCGCGTTCCAGGACGTTTTCGTCATAAACGTCCCCCGCGCGCGAAGTGATCCGCGCGCGCAACGTGCTGGCAGGAATCCGCCGGTTGCCGCGAAAGCTAATTGAGTCAATGGTGGGCTTATGTTCTTCCTGGGGAGGCGTTGGGGCCGCTGGCGCCGTGGGATTGGTTAATTGGGGGGGCTGTTGGGGTTGTTCCCCGGGTTTGGCGGCGGGTGGCTTGGCCGCTTCGGGAGTCTCCAACTGAAGCTGTCCCGGCGCCGGTTCTGGCGCTTTCTTTTCGGGAGGCTTTTGAGGAGTCGAGGAGGGTTTTTCCGGGACAGGCGGAGGATTTTGCGTTTTTTGATCCGCCGGAGGGTTCTGCGCCGGGGTCGACAGAGGTAACCACAGAATAAGTGCCAGGGCGGGAACTCCCAGCCGATACTGCTTCCCACGAAGTCCAGGCACACACAATTTCATCTTTTTCAAGAGAAAGCGATCCCCCCCTCGCACACGCAAAAACTAAGACAATCCGATGCCGGGATTCCGCCAGGAGTTGGCCGGAAATATTTTTGGGCCAGAAAGCCTCTCGCCCCTCTCCCGAAGATTCCCGCCCCCCAGGAGCTGGGCGTGTGGATTGTCCGCTTAGAGGCCGGGATAACCGTGGCGACTCGCCCTAGTGGGAGAGCGGTGTGGCACCGACCAGCTTGTCGTTTACTGAACGATAGTAAAGCGCCTCGTTCTCGACGATAACTTCCAAGACCGCCGGAGGATGAATCTCACCTTGGATTAATGCCTCCGAAAGCGGATCTTCAACGTACTTCTGCAAAGCGCGTCGCAGAGGCCGAGCGCCGTACGAACGGTCCACACAGGTCTTGTCCAAAATCCACCGAGCGGCCTCCGGCGACAGTGTCAGCGCAATGTTCTTCTGGGTAAGATTGTGGTTCATCTGCCCTACCAGCAGGTCCATAATTTGTATGAGGTCATTATCCGTCAGGGCATTAAACACAATGATCTCATCCAGACGGTTCAGGAACTCGGGGTTGAAGAGCCGCTTTACTTCGCTCATCACCAGTTCTTCGGCCTTTTTCTCCGAAGCGCCTTCCGCACCGGACTGAAACCCCATATGCGACTTACGTTCCAAATAGCGCGCGCCAATGTTCGAGGTCATGATGATGATGACGTTCTTGAAGTCCACCGTGTTGCCGAGGCCATCCGTCAACTGGCCATCCTCGAAAACCTGCAAAAGGATATTAAACACATCCGGGTGGGCTTTCTCAATCTCGTCGAGCAGAACCGTCGAGTAGGGAGCACGCCGCACCCGCTCGGTAAGCTGGCCGCCCTCTTCGTAACCCACGTACCCCGGCGGGGAGCCGATTAACTTGGAGACCGAGTGCTTCTCCATGAATTCCGACATGTCAAAGCGCACCAGGGCGCGTTCCGAACCGAACAAAAAGGCGGCGAGTGAGCGGGCCATTTCCGTCTTGCCCACGCCGGTTGGGCCCAGGAACAAGAACGAGCCCACCGGGCGGCCGGGCAGCTTTAAACCCGCCCGGGAGCGGCGGATGGCGCGCGCCAGGGCGGAAATTGCCCGATCCTGGCTAATGATGCGCTTGTGCAGTTCTTCCTCGATGCGGAGCAGCTTAGCGCTTTCCTCTTCCTTAATCGCGGTGACGGGAACCCCTGTCCAGCGGGCGACCACCTCTTCAATATCTCCTTCCGTCACCACCCCCATGGCGGTCTCATCGATATTGTATTTTTCACGCAGCAGGCGGAGGTTCTCGCGTTCCTTACGTTCTTCGTCGGAGTAAAAGCGCGCCTTCTCGAACTCGTGGTTGGCAATGGCGTTCTCCATGCGGTGCACCACAAACTTGATGCGCTTCTGCACGTCGATCATTTCCTCGGGCAACGAGCTCTGCCGCAGCTTCACGCGCGCGCCCGCTTCGTCGATCAGGTCCACGGCCTTGTCCGGCAGGAAACGGTCGGGGATATAACGATTGGAAAGATAGACGGCGCCATTCAGCGACTCGTCCGTGTAAGTCACGGCATGAAATTTCTCGTAACGGTCCTTGATGCCAAAGAGAATCTTGATGCCTTCGGGTTCCGAGGGGGGCGGAACCTTGACCGCCTGGAAGCGCCGCTCGAGCGAACGATCCTTCTCGATGGACTTGCGATATTCAGCGGGAGTGGTGGCGCCAATGCACTGGATTTCGCCTCGGGACAGGGCGGGCTTCAAGATGTTGGCGGCGTCCAGCGACCCCTCCGCCGAGCCCGCGCCCACCAAAGTGTGCAGTTCGTCGATAAAGATGATGGCGTTCTGCGCCTCCATCAATTCCTTCATGATGGTCTTCAGGCGCTCTTCAAACTGGCCGCGATACTTGGTGCCCGCCACAATCAGGGAGAGATCGAGCGCCAGGATCCGTTTGTCAGCCAGGAAGGACGGCACGTCACCGTCCGCGATCCGCTGCGCCAAACCTTCCACAATGGCGGTTTTCCCCACGCCCGGCTCGCCAATCAGTACGGGATTGTTTTTGGTGCGGCGGCAGAGAATTTGGACGACGCGCTCCAATTCCGCATCCCGGCCGATCAGGGGGTCCAATTGGTTTTCCATCGCGGCCTGCGTCAGGTCGCGGCTGAACTCGCCCAGCAGAGAAGTTTCCTTGGCCCGGGGGGCGGCGGCCTTATCGTTCTGCACACGGCTCAGTTCTTCGCGCAGGGTGGAGAGCCGCAAACCGCGCTCGTGGAGGATTTCCGCCGCAAACGACTTGTCCTCGCGCAGCAGGCCCAGCAACAGGTGCTCGGTGCCGATGTGCTTGTGCGTCAAACGTTCCGCTTCCTCCGCGGCATAGGCCAGCACGCGTTTGCATTCCTGGCTGAGCGGCAGGTCCACGGAAGTCGAAACCTTCTCGCGGATGGGGGTCCGGCCCTCGATCTGTTTGCGAATGGATTCAATCGAGGCATGCGACCGCAGAAAACGGTTCGTGAGTGCCTTGTCTTCGCGCAGGAGCCCCAACAGCAGATGCTCCGTCTCAATGAAGGGGCTGCCGAATTGACTGGCTTCATAGCGCGCGAAGAAGATTACCCGCCGGGCTTTTTCAGTGTACCTCTCGAACATAGCTCCTCAGTTCTTCGTGGAGCCCCACCTTCCCTGCTACCTGTCGTGCCCCAGGAAGTACGGGGGTCATGAAACCCTTGGAACTACCCATTCCGTCAACTTTCCCATCGCCAAACGCAAGGTCCGGTGGGCACGACGGGCTAGGTCCAGGTTGTGCGTCGCCAGCACCGAAGTCAAATGATGTGCCCGGTGCAGGTTTTCGAGCAGGTCAATCACTCGGTCTGCCGTACGATGGTCCAAACTTCCTGTGGGCTCATCCGCCAATAAGAGGGAAGGCTGATTGGCAAGTGCACGGGCCAAAGCCACTCTCTGTTGCTCTCCGCCGGATAGCTCACCCACACGGCGTTGTGATGCGTTTTCCAGACCAACCTCACCCAGTAATTCTCGGGCGCGCGCCCGGGCATCACTCATGCGACACCCGCGAATCAACTGCGGGATTACAACATTCTCAAGCGCGCTAAATTCCGGCAGGAGATAGTGCATCTGCCATACAAAGCCTATCTTCTCATTGCGATACAGTGCGCGTTCGTCTTCGCGATAGTCACTCAATCGCCTTCCTTGAAAGTATACCTCACCCTTCGTCGGAGTGTCCAGCGCGGCCAACAAATGCAACAGCGTCGTCTTGCCGGAACCGGATTCTCCCACCAACGCCACGAACTCCCCCGCCTGTACCTCCAGGTCCAGATTATCAAGTACCAGGACTTCTTCACTGCCGGAAGGGAAAGATTTCGTCAGGCCGACGGCGCACAGGAGCCGAAAATCGAAATTCGAAACTCGAAAATCGCCCGGCTTCCGACTACTTTCTTCGTTCATTAGCAGCACCCCGAACAGGAAGGAAACTCGAAATTCGAAAATCGAAATTCGAAACTCGAAATTCGAAACTCGAAACTCGAAATTTGAAGCTTGCCCGTCACGATGAGCCCTTCCCCCCGCCACCCTCGGTCGCCGACTTCAAAGCCAGCGTTGAGCGGAGATATCCATTCAATAGTTGCGTTGAACGCTGGGCGATTCGGTCCAGCCGACGTCCCTCGGCGAGCGGCACATATCCAGCGTCGACGCAAGTTGTCAGGTGATCCCCCAACTCGTAGAGCGACCCTCTGGCCTGCCGGCAAAATTGCGCATTCTCTTGATAACCAAACCGGCCAAACCCTTCAGCTACATTGGCCGTGACAGAGATCGCAGCCCGCCGAAGCTGATTTGCCAAGCCAAATCTCTCGAACTCCGGAAGACTTTTGGCGAGCTTGTATATCTCCTGCCTCAGCTCGCGCGCGACCTTCCAAACTTCCAAGTCTTTGAAATCTCGAATGCCCGCTTTGGACTGTGCTTGCATGGTCTGTACCGAGTTTCGATTTTCGATTTTCGAATTTCGAGTTTCGAGTTTCGATTTTCATTCGTATCGTAATATCTCAACAGGATTAAGTTTGGCTGCCGAGAGCGACGGATACAGGGTTGCCAGGAAACTAATGGTTATGGCCGCAGCCGCTATCCACACACCATCCAGGGGGTGGGCGTGGAAGGGCACCGACGACAGCGCGTACACATCCGCTTGCAGTGGAATCAACTTATAGGTATTGCCCAGCCACGCGACCCCGTAGCCCAAGATCAATCCCAGGAGCGTACCCACGCCCCCAATAGCCACGCCGTGAAGCGTGAACACTGCCCAAACCTGCCGTTGCCGCGCGCCCATGGACATCAACACCGCAATGTCGCGGTTTTTTTCCATCACCATCATTACCAGCGCGATGAAAATATTCAGCGCCGCCACCACGACAATGAGGCCGATCGTAAGGACGGTGACCAGCCGCTCCAGGCGCAGGGCGCTGAAGAGGGAATGGTTCTGCTCAATCCAAGTGGTGGTGTCAAATCCGTTTCCGGCTGCCCGCCGAATCTCTTCCGCCACCTCGGGGGCGCGGTAGATATCATCAATTTTGAACTCGATCACCGAGACCACATCGGCAAGATCAAACAGGCGTTGGGCGGCGGCGAGATTCGTGAACGCCCATGTAGCGTCAAAATCGTAGAAGCCCGAATCAAAGACCCCCACTACGCGAAAGTGGCGGGTTTTCGGCACGACCTCAAGAGGCGTCAGATATCCTTGCGGGCTGGTGACCAGCACCGTGTCACCCACGTACACTCCCAAGGCAATCGCCAGCTCCTTGCCGATGATAATGGGGTCGGCATTTGAAAAGGTTTCCGACATCCCTGCCAACGAACCCTCACGCAAATGCCGCAGGAGGGTTCCCACCTTCACTTCCTGGCCGGATTCGACTCCCTTCAATACCACTCCCTGCGCGCGCGAGCCGTGGGAGACCAGAACTTCCTCATAGATCGATGACGCGGTGGCCACGACGTGCGGCACGCGCGCCAGGCGACTCGAAAGCTGATCAAAGTTCCGGATACCATCGTTCTCCTTGCGCACCAGATTGATATTGGCCGTGGCGCCGAGCAGGCGGCTCTCCAGTTCCTCTCGGAAGCCGTTGTTGATGGCGAGGGATATCACCAGCGCCGCAACGCCCGCCGTTACCCCCAGCACGGAAATCACCGTGATGATTGAAACCGCCGCCTGCCGCCGTTTGGCCTTGAGATAACGAAGCGCCATGAAGAATTCAAAATTCATATGCGACATCATTATCAACGAGTGAGTCTATTGCGCCAAGCAGAATCAAAACCTTATTGACAGTCCCCAGGGCAGCCCCTAAGATTACAGACATGGCCGTCCATTACGAGTTTCGGCAAGAGGAGCACGGCGTTACCGCGGCGATCCTTACGGGTCAGCTTAATCTGGGAAACCGGCTGATGGATTTTGAGCACCAACTCAAGCAGCGCATCGAGGAAGGCTCCCGGAAAATCGTCTTGGACTTGAGCGGATTGACCTACATCGACAGCGCCGGATTAGGCATGGTGGCTACCTGCGCAGGCATCATGTCAAAAGCGGGAGGAAAGTTGGTAGTGGTCCTCGCCGGCGGCAAAATCGCCCAGATGTTTCAACTCACGCGCCTGGACCAGGTCATCGGCATATACCCCGACTTCCGCTCCGCCTGTGCAGCGATTTCCGAACCCTCCGCAGCAGCCTCGGGAGCCTAGCCCCAGTGCCCACACCGATGTTCGTAGCGCGGACCTGCACCCCAAGGTCCGCGGTTTTTCGGTTTTAGATGCGCAGTCCGCAGAACCGTTCTTGCTCCTCCCCGCTAAACCAATTTCACCGTTACAAAGATAAATCGGCCGTTTAGAAAGGGCCGGCGCAGACGCGACATAGCGATAATTCACGCACCCGCCCAGCGGCGTGCAAGGCCTAAGAGCCGCGGACCTTGAAGAGCAGGTCCGCGCTACAAACTCGCTGTCTAGTCGCTGTGCTTCTCGGGGCGCAGAAGAGGGAACAGGATCACGTCGCGAATGGAGCGCGAGTCCGTGAGCAGCATGGTGAGGCGGTCGATGCCAATGCCCTCACCGCCGGTGGGCGGCATGCCGTAGCTGAGCGCGCGGATGTAATCCTCGTCGATGGCGTGGGCGGTCAAATCACCTTTTTCGCGCAAGTTCTGCTGGTATTGAAAGCGGTTGCGCTGCTCCTCGGGATCGTTAAGCTCGCTGAAGGCATTGGCGATTTCCATCCCGCCGATGTAAAGCTCGAAACGCTCCACGAAGTTAGGATTGTCGGGCTTTTGCTTGGAGAGCGGCGAAACTTCGAGCGGGTAATCCACAATGAAGGTGGGCTGAATAAGATGCTCCTCCGCCACCATTTCAAAGAATAGCGCCAGGAGTTCGCCCGAGCGCTTGTCTTCGACGGCTGGTGCGGGGATGGGCGCCATGCCGCGCTCGAGCAACCACCGGTTAAGGCCCGGAACACGGGCGGCCAAGGCTTGATGGTCATCCAATTCTGCCGGCGATAGTCCATCCACCTCACTGGGCCAATAGCGCCGCACGGCTTCTTTCATGGTGAGCTGCTCGAACTTCGCAAACGAAATACGCTGGCCACTATAGTCAAATTCCACACTCCCCAGCACCGCCTCCGCCACCCGGCGCAGCAGGCGCTCGGTGAGCGAGATCATATCGTGGTAATCCGCATAGGCCTGATAGAACTCCAGCATGGTGAACTCGGGGTTGTGTTGCGTGGAGATGCCCTCATTGCGGAAATTCCGGTTGATTTCATATACGCGGTCGAGACCGCCGACGATGAGGCGCTTCAGGTAGAGCTCCGGGGCGATGCGCAAATACAGGTCGATGTCGAGCGCGTTGTGATGGGTGATGAAAGGCCGGGCCATGGCTCCGCCCGCCAGGGGCTGCATCATGGGCGTCTCAACTTCCAGGTAACCTTCCGCCTCCAGGAAATCACGGATGGCGCGAACCAGTTTGCCGCGGCGCTCGAAGACCGTACGGACTTCTTCATTCACCATCAGGTCAAGGTAACGTTGACGATAGCGGATTTCAACGTCGGTGAGGCCATGCCATTTTTCCGGCAACGGTAACACCGCCTTGGCGAGGAATTGCAGGTGGTCAGCATGAATGCTGAGCTCGCCAGTCCGCGTGCGGAACATGTAGCCCTCAACCCCGATCAGGTCTCCGATATCCAGAAGCTTGTAGAGCTCGAAGTCGCGCTCCCCGATGGCGTCCAGCCGGACGTAGATTTGCAAGCGTTTCCCCCCTCCCGCCAAATGCGCAAACCCCGCCTTGCCCTGCCGGCGGACGGTCATGACGCGACCTGCCACGCGGACGGTAATCTTGCGCCCGGCAAGCTCTTCCGCCGAAAGCGCGGCATACTCCGCCACAATCTGCGGAATCGTATCGGTGATGTCGTACTTGCGCGGGTAGGCCTCATAGCCCAGGTCGACGATCGCCTGGAGTTTTTTCTTGCGCTGCTGAATCAAGTCTGAAAGTTCGTTTTCGGACACGGGGATTACCTGCAATCTGGGGAGAGTTTTGGAACCCGGATTAAACGGGCATTATAGGTGGCAGTCGAAAATAGTGTCAAGGATAGGGGACGCGAATCAAGTCAATCACTAAACTGAAACCCATTTCTATTTCCGACTTGACCCAACAATCGCGATTGGTATGAGCGGAAAAGCGCAGAAAAGACGTTCACCCTCGCGGGATGTGTGGTATAGAGATTTTGCGAGAAAATCTAGGCCACACCCGGAGGGTGAACGATGGAAGCAAG